>Ga0209309_10002129_pt1 | contig 18539 bp, 15 predicted proteins | sample COGITO_mtgs_1204_2_FD_184807 | JGI IMG/M metagenome (GOLD analysis project Ga0209309, IMG submission 184807) | Pelagic marine microbial communities from North Sea - COGITO_mtgs_120412 (SPAdes) (version 2) | ecosystem: Environmental > Aquatic > Marine > Epipelagic ... | reverse complement strand
CTGATTTTGGTTTAACTGTTTGTTTTGTAGTGTTTTAATTTCGTATCTTCTCTTTTAAATTTCGTGAAAATTCCCGTAAATCGAAAATATAGTCCTTTATAATAAGGTATTAGTTGGTTAGGTTTACAGTCAAGATTGAAAACTTAAAACAATTTATGATGAAACAACTACTTACACTAATTTTTGCTATTTGTTTGGCATCCGTAGGCTTGCATGCACAATGCAACATATCGGAAAATTTTGATACCTACAATAATGGCGAAGTCCCTACGGATTGGACTATGATCGATGCTACTGATGGAACCTCTTCATATGGAAGAGTAACATCAAACCCTTCGGCACCTAGTCCAGGTAAATACTTCAGAATGTACAGTGGAAATGCCACTACTGGAGACCTTGTTTTTATTTCCCCAATGGAAACTACCACATCTGATGGTAACCACCGGTTAACGTTTTTTGCACAAGGTGCCACAGAATCAAACTTAATTGTAGGAACTACTGATGCTGCTGATGGGTCTGGGACATTTACTACAATCGAAACTATAACCCTTCAAGGAATTAACAATGAAAATTGGGAAGCACACGAAGTAATTATCCCATCAGGAACTGATCAATACATTTTTTTTCAGCATAATCTTGGGTCAACTTTTGATCAAGTGAATATTGATAGTGTTTGTTTACAGACTATTCCTACTTGTTTGGAAGTAGAAAATGTTGAAGTTTCAAACCAAACACAGTTTACTATCGATTTATCTTGGACCGAAAGTGGAACAGGTGAAGATAATTGGGAATATGTAGTACAAGAAGCAGGAGAAGGCGAACCAACCACAAACGGAACGCCATTTAACTCTACCGATGCAAATCCAACTGTTACCATTACAGACTTAGATTCCAATACCGACTATGAAGCCTATGTCCGTTCGGACTGTGGTGGCGGTGATTATGGAGCTTGGATAAAATCCAATGGCACAATACGGACCGATTGCGCCCCAATAACAGAAAACTATTGTGAAGATTGGGCCGGCCAACCGGAAGATGAAGTTCCTTTTTGCTGGGATGCTGTCGATGACGCCAACCCCTCAGGATATGTTAAAATAGATTTTGAATTCTCTTATAATAAAAACATGCTCGAAATGTTTGCTTCAAGCGTAACAGTGGGCGATCTTATTGCTATTTCACCAGATGTTTCAGCTTTTGCTACCGATGGAGCACACCGATTGCGAATTCAGGCTGGCGGTTCAACAGCTACAGGAGACTTACTAGAAGTGGGAACCATCGATGGTTCAGGAATTTTTGTTGAAATAACATCTATAGCCCTCACTAGCGATAGAGAAGCTGAATATTTGGTAACACTACCAGACAATGGTCACACCAATTTTGCATTTAAGCATAGTGGTGAAATAAACAAGTTTGTTTGGATAAACTCTGTATGTGTAGAAGATTTACCTTCCTGTCTGGAAGTAACCGATGTTACCGCTTCAAACGTTGATTTTGATTCGGCCGATTTATCATGGACTGCAAGTGAGTCTAACGAGACTACTTGGGAATATTTAGTACAAGAAGCTTCTCTTCCAGCACCGGATGCTGCAACCAACGGTACTGAAATAACGACAACTTCGGTAACGGTTCCATTGGAACAGAATACCGCATACAAAGCGTATGTACGATCAAAATGTGACACCGACGATTTCGGGGCTTGGATTGCTTCAGATGAATTTACTTCTGCTTGCAGCAGCTTTGTCGCTGAATACCAATTTGGTTTTGAAGGGCCTAATGTGAGTGGAGAAGATATTAAACCATGCTGGTCTATTTTTGATACCACCGTTGGCGATTTTAAAACTTACGGAACTTCTTTTGATATCGATCCGTATGATGGCGATTTAATGTTGCGTATGTTTTTTGCAAATACGGCAGACCCAGAAGGCTTGGCAGTGATTACACCAGAGTTTTCAGATTTGAACACCGATAAGCAAATACGCTTTAGAATGAACAATAGAGCCAATAACGAAGCCGATTTCAACATTATCGTTGGAACCGTTGCAGATCCATCAGACTTATCGACATTTCAAGCGTTAGATAATACTAGCTTGAACCAATCAACTATAGTAGCTGATACTTGGACTGAGTTTACCATAGACCTTTCCGGTTATGATAGCTCATTAAATCATAGCTACATTGTGTTTAAACCACAACATTCTGGGACAGGGCCTTGGCAATATGTATTCATGGACGACTTTAACTATGAATATGCCGAGCCACAAGGCTTGAACGACGAACCTGAAACAGCGGCTGTTTTAACGATATCAGATGATTATACATGTAACAATGCCATTACAGGCGATTTTACTGGAGCGACTAAATCTGAAGAATTTCCTTGTACCATTCCAACGTACGATGATTATACTGATTTATGGTACCGCTTTACACCAACAGCGTCTGGAGAATATGCTTTAGGTATAAAAAACCCCAACGGGGAAGATATGAACATGTCTATCTGGGAAGGCGGTTCAAACAATCTAGAACAAATTGGTTCAGGATGTAGTACCCGCTTTACATCTCTGGAATTAAATGCAGGCGAAACTTATTTTGTTGCGATTGCAAGTCCTGTTCCTTCTGCACAATACTCACTTTGTGTGAGTCAATATCCAGAGATACCAGCAAACGACGAACCAATCGGTGCTTTTGAGTTAATAGAGTCCACCGATAGCAACTGTAACAATGCAGTAGAAGGGTATACTGCTTCTGCTACCTATTCGTCTGATTCAGATTGCTCTTCGGAAACTGATGATGTTTGGTACTCTTTTGTGCCAGATGCTACTGCAAACTATACGTTTAAAAGAACGGTAATAAATGGCGGTGCGGTAACTTCTACATCGGTTTATTCTGGTACTCCAGGAAATATGACACAACTTACCGAGGGCTGTACCACTTATTTGCAGACCGTGGACTTGACTGCAGGGGAGACCTATTATGTGGCAGTTTCAAGTTCAGGAGGTTCTATTCCTTTGTATTTTAATTTGTGTGCCTATCCATCGCCACCGGCTCCGGCAAACGATGAGTGTGCCAATGGTTTTGAACTAACGGTAGGAGAAGATTTTGAAACCAGTTTTATAATTGGAGACAATACCTCTGCCACAAGAAACCCAAATGATCCATTAGTAGGCTGTGATGGCCTTGAGTTTGAAGAAAAAGGAAAAGATGTTTGGTACACCGTAACCATACCTAATTCTGGAAACCTTACATTAGAAACAAAGACCAATAACGATCCATACCAAGACGACACGGGTATGCAAGCCTATATAGGTGAGTGTGGTGCTTTAAACTCCCTAGTTTGTAGTGCAGATAATGGCGAATATTTTTTCAACCTTATTGAATTGACGAACTTTGAACCTGGTACTGAAATTTTAGTGCGGGTATGGGGCCGTGTAGGTAACTTCGGAAGTTATAAAATTGCAGCCTACGATGATTCTCCAGAATGTAATTTTCCGACAGATGTTACAGTGAGTGATATTACTGAAACCACCGCTATGCTAAGCTGGAACGAACCAACTCCTGCTCCAACAGGAGGATATGAGTATATTGTTCAGGATGCAGGACTTGGTTACCCTAGTGGTGCTGAAGGTACTTTTACAAACGGTACAGAGGTGCTGTTAGAGAACTTAGCCCCACTAACTGAATATGATGTATATGTAAAAGCAAATTGCAGTACAAATGGAAGTGCTTGGGCAGGACCTATAACATTTACAACTGAGGATGAGTTGGGTATATCAGACTTTAACAAGAATCAGTTTAAGTTATACCCTAACCCGGTAAACGATGTTGTAAACGTTTCCTATAAAACTGAAATAGATAGTATCTCCATCTATTCCATTACTGGGCAGTTGGTTTATGACAATGTTATACATACTTCTTCAGCACAAATTAATGTATCACACCTATCAAGTGGACTGTATATATTAGAAGCAAACGTTGAAGGAAATAAAGTAAGATTTAAAATTATTGTTGAGTAATGTTAGTTGTTAGTTAATACCAAAACGTCCTGTTGTACTGTGCAACAGGACGTTTTTTTTATTCAGTCATCTCCACTATAGGAGAAATCGCATTCTACTAGTTACGTATTCCTTTTCACCCGTTGTATTTTAAATAGAAATTTTGAAGAAAAATTGGCTGAAGTTCAAAATGTGATTTCTAGTCGTGCCTCTTTCGGAATGACTACGATTTGTCATTTCGACGACAGGAGAAATCTCATCCTACTACTTGCGTATTTTTTTTCAGCAGTTGTATTTTAAAGAAAGTCTTGCTTCTTGGCTCTTGCAACGACCTGTGCTGAGCTTGTCGAAGTAAGCGGTCTTATTTTAAACTTAGCGGTATCTCTAAACTTGTAGTTTAGTTTTTCACCTTCACCGTCCACTCAAACTCAAAAACTGACACCACATCGCCAGCTTTATCAACACCTTGAGATTTCATCCAGATCGTTTGACCTTCTCCGGTTGTAACAGCTGCTTCAATGGCTTCTTTTACTTTAGTTCCGTCTTCACATGTAAATGTTATTCTCCCTTTTGCTTTTTTTGAAAAGGAAGCTTTGTTATTGGCAACTAGCATAGAAATCCTTTCATTACTTTCTTTAATGGTAGCCATAACCATGGCACCAGTGCTTAACTCTGCCGCCATTCCTTGCACGGCCCAAAACATAGATTTAAAAGGATTTTGATTGATCCATCTATGGGTAACCGAAGTGACGCAAGTCGTTTCATTTATACGTTTAACTCGAACGCCCATAAGCCAAGCGGAGGGTAATTTGAAAAATAAAAACGTATTGATTTTTGAAGGCGTAAGTTGCATGTTTACTGGTTTTACCACGAAGATACTTCAAAAAAGCCAAGCATGCTAATTCTTAAAATTATGTTAAATTATAGTACTATGCGTAACATAATACCTTTTTTTATACTTATGTTTGTATAAGAAATTAATTAGCGATGACGACAACCTTGACAAATTTATCTAAAAAAGAAGCTGAGAATCAGAAAAATATCGCAGCGGGCATTCATTTGAGTACCTTTTTAAAGTACTTTTTCCCGTTTGCTAATTTTATTGCTCCGTTAATTCTGTGGACCATTCATAAAGAAAAACCGTTTGTTGATAGCCACGGAAAACAAGCGATCAATTTTCAGCTAAGCATTTTATTATACTCCATTGGAGTAGGAGTGATTTGCTTACCATTCTTTGTCATTTTTGCGGCAGATTTTATATCGCTTATAGAAGCAATGGAACATACCATAGGAAATCCTGGGTTTGCTGAAATTAGAAACCTTTCAGGATATATTCTCTTATTCGGAATAGCGGGATTGTTATTGTTCGGCTTATTTGTATTAGAATTATATGCCGTAATCACCGCAACTATGTATGCCGCTAAAGGCAAAACTTATAAATATCCATTGAGCATTCCTTTTTTAAAATCAACTTCTGAACCTGTTTCAGAAATCAATCAATCAAAAAATGAGCACACTAGTTAACATCGTATTAGCAGCAGTTTTAAGTTTTTTAGGCGCCGAGGTGCAAAAAGAACGAAATGAGACAGCTATGAATACATCGATACAATGCCAGCAAACCGTTCAAAACACGCAAGCAGTATTGTTCACAAAAAATGAAGCTATTAATTGTAAATAGGACCGATGAAAATTGAAAACACAAAAGCGCAAATGCGCAAAGGGGTTTTAGAGTATTGTATCCTTTCCGTTTTAAAAGACGGGGAAGCATACACATCTGATATCCTCGAGACGTTGAAAGACGCAAAAATGCTAGTGGTGGAAGGAACGATCTATCCACTGCTTACTCGATTAAAAAACGCAGGATTGCTTTCCTACCGTTGGGAAGAATCCACCAGTGGCCCGCCACGAAAATATTATGAATTGACCGAAACCGGCCGATTATTTTTAAATGAATTGAATACTACTTGGGGCGAATTGCAACATGCGGTAAACATAGTAACAAGCGAAAACACCAAAAAATGAAAAAGACAGTAAACATAAATTTAGCAGGCACCTTTTTTCATATAGATGAGGACGCCTTCGGGAAACTTTCACGATACCTCGATGCTATTAAACGATCGCTTACAGACCCAAACGGGAGTGACGAGATTATGCGAGACATTGAAGCTCGAATCGCTGAACTTTTTTCTGAAAAAATTGAAACCCAAGCACAAGTAATTTCTTTACAGGAATTGGATGCGGTAATCGCTGTAATGGGACAACCGGAAGATTATCAAGTGGACGAAGAGCTATTTGAAGACGTGCCGCCTACACAAAAAAGTAGTCGTCGCAGAAAATCAACTAGACAGCAATTGTTTAGAGATATAGACAACAAATTCATCTCTGGAGTTTCTTCAGGCTTAGGACATTATTTAGGAGTAGACGCCATTTGGATTCGTTTATTATGGATTCTGTTAGCCATATTGTCACAAGGCGTATTTATTGTTGTGTACATTATCTTCTGGATATTGGTTCCAGCGGCGGTAACCACTTCAGATAAACTGAAAATGACGGGCGAACCGGTTAATATTTCAAACATTGAACGTAAGTTTAAGGAAGGATATGACACGGTAGCCGATAAAGTAAAAAATGCAGATTACGATAAGTACGGTCAAAAAGTAAAACAAGGAACTTCTGGTTTTTTTGATACAATTGGCAAGATAATCGTAACGCTATTTACCATTTTTGTTAAGTTTTTAGGGCTTTTGTTTATCCTTATATCTATCAGTGCTTTAATAGGTCTTATCGTTAGTTTGTTCACGTTAGGAACCGTAGGGTTTTGGGGTACCGGCGAAGTGATGGAGTACATTACTATGTTTGATACCACAGGATCACCAATCTGGATTATTTCACTGTTAACGCTTTTCGCAGTAGGAATTCCATTTTTTGTGCTGTTTATTTTAGGATTGAAAATGTTGATCAACAACTTAAAATCGATAGGCACAAAAGCCAAAATCACCTTATTAATTGTGTGGTTTATATCGCTAATTGTTTTGGGTATCCTTGGTATAAAACAAGCTACGCAACGAGCGTACGATGGAGAAGATATTGCTGAAACAGTACTTCCCGTTAAAAAAGGCGATACGTTGCAGTTAAAAATGCGCGCTGATAGTCAATATGAATATGAAACGCATCGTCATGGAAGCCTTGAGCTAAAATACAATGATGCAGATGAGCGTATCATTTATAGTAACGACATTCGGTTAATAGTCCGTTCTACCAAAGATTCAGTAGGAAAGCTTTTAATTGAACGTAAAGCCGAAGGAAAAAGCTTTTTAGCCGCCAAAAAACACGCTGAAGCTATTGATTATAATTATTCTATAGATAACGGAATCTTACTGTTAGACGGGTTTTTAACGACTGGAACTGAAAATAAATTCCACGATCAAGAAGTAGAGATAACGCTATACTTACCCGAAGGAAGTGTTTTAATTGCCGATAAAAACACGTATTCCTTTCATCGAAATGACTCTCGTTATGAAGATATTTTAGAAAATGGAGATGAAGAGAAAAAACTATTGATTCTTCGTGATGCCACACAATGTTTAGACTGTGAAGAGGCTTTTGATGATGAAGAAATGGATTCAATGGAAGATATTTCAGAAATGGAAGAAGAAAACGTAGCGGATGAAACATCTTCAGAAAACTGGGAAGAAGAAGTTCGAGACGACTTTAGAAAGAATAAAACAGATACCGTTTCACTTCAGAATAAAAAACAAGTAAACAAAACAATCGTAACAGATTCAATCAATAACCAATAAATCAACACAATCATGAAACCAATCCATGTAATTTTAGTAATCTTAATAGCAGGTTTAAGCACTGCTTGTCAATTTAACCTTGGTCAGACCAATGGTAACGGAAATGTAGTAACCGAAGAACGTCCAGTTTCAGAATCATTCACCGCCGTACGAGGAAGTGCTGGATTAGATGTCTTCTTAACACAAGGCGACGAAGAAAAAATAGTGGTAGAAGCCGATGAAAACCTGCTAGAAATTATTGAAACCGAAGTAATAAACGGAAAACTGAAAATAGGCACGAAAGAAAACATAGGTCGTTCTAAAGCTAAAAAAGTGTACGTGACCTATACTGAAATAAACACCATTGAAGCCAGTAGCGGTGCCGATGTGATAGGGAATTCGGTTGTAAAAAGCGAAAACTTAACCTTAGACTGCAGCAGCGGAGGTGACCTTGAAGTAGAAGTGTTTTCTAAAAGCGTAATTGCCGAAACCAGCAGCGGTGCCGATTTAAAAGTATCAGGTAAAGCAACAAGTTTAGATGCATCGGCTTCTAGCGGAAGTGATTTAAATGCCAAAGACTTGTTGGTAATTAATTGCACAGCCGATGTTTCTAGCGGGGCTGATATTACCGTAAACGTAAAAGAAAAGCTTGTTTCTGAAACCTCTAGTGGTGGCGATGTTCATTATTATGGTGACCCTGGAAATGTATCCAAAAATGAAAGTAAATCTGGCGGCGGAACTCATAAGATGTAGTTTTTTTAACAATTTTGAAATGTATTAAATTGTCACGCTGAGCTTGTAGAAGCGTCTGTTTAATAACGTCTTCGACAAGCTCAGACTGACATTTTTAAGATAATTGTCACACTGAGCCTGTCGAAGTGCCAACCAAAAAGCAAAAACCGAAGACAATTCAGCTTCGGTTTTTGTTGTTTCGGTATCTTTTTTTCAACCTTACAACCTATAATTACTATTTTAGTAGCGTTAATTAGAATTGTAATCGTTAGCGAAATTTTTTTGAAGGACTTTATTAATTTAATATAATTTTGTCTCCCTGAGCGCAGTCGAAGGGTTTAATCGAATTAACATAGTTTAAAATAATAGAAAGATTTAGAGTTTAACCTGGTAACAAACAAGAATATGGAAGTATTGATTATCGAAGATGAAAAACCTTCAGCACGACGATTAAAACGGATGCTCGAAAAGCTAGGTGTTACTGTAAAACATACACTTCACAGCGTTGAGGAATCAATCGAATGGTTTTCAAACAATCCGCAACCAGAATTAATTTTCTTGGATATTCAGTTGAGCGACGGCCTTTCTTTTGAAATTTTCGACACCGTTTCCATAACCAGTTCTATTATTTTCACAACTGCGTATGACGAATATGCGTTACAAGCTTTTAAGCTGAACAGTATCGATTATTTGTTGAAACCTATTGATGAAGAAGATTTAGAAAAAGCGGTTGAAAAGTATAAAACCTTTAAACCCCAACAACAAAACGTTCAACTGAATTTTGAAGACATAAAAAAAATGTTGACCAATCCAGTGGAACGGGAGTACAAAAAACGGTTCACGACAAAAATAGGGCAGCACCTTAAAATGATTTCGGTAGATGATATTGAGTGTTTTTATTCAGAAAACAAAGGAACCTACGCACACACAACTGAAGGTCGTGATTACCTATTAGATACAACCTTAGAGCAATTGCAAAACGAACTGGCGCCGCAAACTTTTTTTCGTGTTAATCGGACGTTTTTTATCAATATCAATGCAATAAAGGATATAATATCGTACACCAATTCCCGACTTCAGCTAAAACTGAATAGTTTTTCTGAACAAGAAATAATTGTAGCTCGAGAACGGGTAAAAGATTTTAAAATTTGGTTGGAATAAGCTTCAGTGTCAAACCAAGGCTAAAAGCTTTACAATTTAGTATAGCTACTTTAGTTTCTATGAATATTTTAGAAAAAAGTTACTCAGTTATTGAGTTAATAATATTTTCTTGTTAAATAACCCAATAACTGAGTAACCGAATAACTACTTGCAATTTCATTACTGCTTAAATTTTTTGGAATTTTAAATCCATATGGTTTAGTTTAGTATGTAGAACCAATGAAATAGAAAATAAAACCCTGCTATGCTTGCAAAAGTTAAGGCGTAACTGCATCTTTGCGAGCTATAAAACATGTATATGTCAAAGGTTGTTTTAATAACGGGTGGATCTTCTGGAATAGGAAAAGCCATAGGTTCTTATCTACTTTCAAAAAACTATGTAGTGTACGGAACCAGTCGTAATCCAGAAAAACACAAAGAAACCAGTCCGTTTCCTTTGTTGAAAATGGAAGTGACTTGCTTAGAAAGCGTACAAGAATCCGTAAACGAGCTATTACAACAAGAAGGTAAGGTTGATGTGTTAATCAACAATGCTGGTGTAGGAATTACAGGACCAATTGAAGAAACGCCTAATACTGAAATTGAAAAAGCCTTTGCTACAAACCTCTACGGACCAATAAACGTTATAAAAGCAGTGTTGCCAACGATGCGAGAGCAGGGTAGTGGCACTATTATCAATATTACCTCCATTGCTGCGTATATGGGGTTACCGTACCGCGGAATCTATTCAGCTACTAAAGCTTCCTTAGAAATCACCATTGAGGCACTACGCATGGAAGTACGGCAATTTGGCGTTAAAATGACCAATATAGCGCCAGGCGATTTTGCCACGAATATTGCCGCTAGTAGATACCACGCGCCAAGACTGGATAACTCTCCCTATAAAAAAGAATACGGGAACACGTTAAAATTAATGGACAAACACGTGGATGCAGGGGAAGACCCTCATAAAATGGCAAAAGTGGTACATCAGATTATTGAGACTAAAAATCCTAAAGTACATTATAAGGTAGGTTCTTTTTTACAGAAGTTTTCTGTAGTGCTTAAAAAAATACTTCCTGATAAAACGTATGAACGGATGTTGCTGAACCACTATAACTTGAAATAACCAATCTTTTTCTATTTTGGGTTTAAAACAGTGGTAATCTTCGTTACTTTTGTAACAATCAAAACTGAAAACCCGTTACTATGAAATTCTTTATCGATACCGCAAACTTAGATCAAATACGTGAAGCACAAGACTTAGGTGTTTTAGATGGTGTAACTACCAATCCATCGTTAATGGCTAAGGAAGGCATTACCGGCCGTAATAATATTTTAAAACATTATGTAGACATCTGTAATATTGTGGATGGTGATGTTTCTGCTGAAGTGATTGCAACCGATTTTGAGGGTATTGTAAAAGAAGGTGAGCAATTAGCAGATTTACACGAGCAGATTGTTGTAAAAGTGCCGATGATCAAAGAGGGGATAAAAGCAATAAAGTATTTTACCGATAAAGGAATCCGTACCAATTGTACCTTGGTTTTTTCTGCTGGACAAGCCTTGTTGGCAGCTAAAGCAGGAGCTACGTATGTATCGCCATTTATTGGACGGTTAGATGATATTTCAACAGACGGATTAAATCTTATTGCTGAAATACGCCTAATTTACGATAATTACGGATTTGAAACGGAAATATTAGCGGCTTCCATTCGCCATACGATGCACGTTCTAGAATGTGCTAAAATTGGAGCTGATGTAATGACAGGGCCACTTTCTTCTATTGAAGGATTATTAAAACACCCATTGACCGATATAGGTCTTGAAAAGTTTTTGGCAGATTATAAGAAAGGGAATTAAATGTAATTTTAATTCAGAAAACAATAATGAGCCTTCTGCAGAAATGTGGAAGGCTTTATTTATTAATATACCCTAATAATTGTTGTTCAATTTTTGGGTTGAGCAGATTCGTGTTGCCTTCTAAAATAAATCCATCTTTATCAACAATCAGTGCTTTGTTTACCGAATTAAGTACCAGTCTTTTTTCTGCTTTATCAATATTCTCAAATTGATATTCATCGGAAAGGTTGTAGTTTAACCTTTTTACAATACTGAGCCATTTTTTAAAGTGTGTATCGGTATTTACACCTATATAATTATATTCCGGATACTTAGATTTAAGTTCAGCTACCTTAATATGTATGGTTTTATAATGCTGAACAGATTTCATAGACCAAAAGTAAATTACTGATGGTTTTTTAATGATATCCTGTAAATTTTTTATCGTATTATCTGTGGTAACTAACACCAAGTTAGGAATCTTGTTGTCTGACGTTAGCTGCATTGTGGCATTTGCTAGTTTTTCTATACTACGCTTATGGTTGGTATTAGAGCTAACTTCATTAAAAAGAGTTACTATTTTTTCTTCTTCTTCAGCATTTTTTCCATTGAGTAAATAGCGTCTTGTATTGTACTTTAAAAGATCATTTTTAAGCGAATCACTTGTAATAATGCTGTCTATTGCTTTAATTTTAGCATAGTTATGAGAAAATGAAAGTCGGTTAAAGTTTTCTGTACTATTCTTATTTTTATGTGCCACATTATCTAAATAAAAATTTAAAAATCGATAATAAGGATAATACGTGCGTAATAATTCGTCATTAAAACTTATGCTTTTTCGATACTCGTAAAAGTCTTTAGGAAAGCTTTCCTTACTAATGGAACTATTATTGGCATGCGCAGAGGTGTATAGCTCTTTACGCATGTTGTAGATATATTCAATGTTTGATTTTGCTACTTTTTTAAACGTTTTTGAAGGATTGTTTTTTGCTAAAAACTTTTTATAAATGGATTCCCATTCGTTTTTTAGCGAATCCAGCTTCGTTTCAAACGCTACAGGAGGCAATTGGTTGTACCTGGCAAGTAAAGGAGCTTCTCGTTCATTTAAGAGAAAGAAGTTCATTAACAGGTTGTTTCTATCACCACCTCTTCCGGAAAACGAAAGCGATTCATCAAATTCAATAGTATTTACCCTAAGAAGGATGCTGTCTCCCGGTTCAATATATACAGCTTGATATTCATTATGATTAATAAAATAAATCCCTTTTTCTGGTTTTTTAAACTGATATGAAAAAAAATTATTTCCATCCAGTTTTATAGTGTCCAGCACTTTATTGTTTCGGGTAATATAAACGTAGTCACTTTTTGGGTTTACAATTTCCCCTCCAAGCCATGTATCTCCATCGGTTGTTTCTTCCTTATTATTACAAGAAACAATCGCTATAGTTAATAAGGCTAGAAGTAAATGTTTTTTCAAAAAACTGCTGTTTGGGTTGGAACAAATGTATGTGTAGCTAAATATGCAAACTGTTAATTGCAAGTTAAAAGGAATTTTAAAACGTTAATCTTTCTTCAGTCACAGCTTATTCACTACTTTTGCGCAAAATTTAAAAAGAAAAAATAAATGCTTTCAGTTTCAAATTTATCGGTTCAGTTTGGGAAACGTGTGTTGTTCGATGAGGTAAGCACACAGTTTGTTCAAGGAAATTGCTACGGAATTATTGGCGCCAACGGGGCTGGTAAGTCTACATTTTTAAAAATAATATCTGGAAAACAAGATCCTACTTCCGGGCATGTTCATTTAGAATCTGGAAAACGCATGTCTGTGTTAGAGCAGAATCACAACGCGTATGATGAGCACACCGTTTTAGAAACCGTACTTCAAGGTAACAAACCTTTGTTTAAAATAAAGAGTCAAATTGATGAGCTTTATGCAAATTATACAGATGAAAATGCTGATAAAATTGGGGAGCTGCAAGTAGTTTTTGAAGAAATGAACGGGTGGAATGCCGATAGCGATGCTGCTGCCATGCTTTCAAACTTGGGGATTGATGAAAGTTTGCATTATACGTTGATGAGCGATGTAGATGGTAAGCAGAAAGTACGGGTGTTATTGGCGCAAGCGTTGTTTGGAAGTCCTGATGTATTGATTATGGATGAGCCAACAAACGACTTGGATTATGAAACCATTACGTGGCTTGAAAACTTTTTGGCATACTATGATAATTGTGTTATTGTAGTATCGCATGACCGTCACTTTCTAGATGCGGTTTGTACCCATATTAGTGATATTGACTTCGGAAAAATAACACATTACAGCGGTAACTATACGTTTTGGTATGAGAGTAGTCAATTGGCCATGCGTCAAAGAGCACAGCAAAACAAAAAAGCCGAAGAAAAGAAAAAAGAATTAGAAGACTTCATTCGACGCTTTAGTGCCAACGTAGCAAAATCAAAACAAGCTACTTCGAGAAAGAAAATGATTCAAAAGCTGAATGTCGATTCTATTAAACCTTCTAGCCGTCGCTATCCCGCCATTATTTTTGATCGCGAGCGCGAAGCCGGTGATCAAATTTTACAGGTAGAAAAACTTTCAGCTTCTTTAGATGGAGAGATTTTGTTTAAAGATGCACATATCAACTTAGTAAAAGGTGATAAAGTAGTTTTGTATTCAAGAGATTCTAGAGCCACAAGTGCTTTTTACGAAATTATAAACGGAAATCTAAAAGCAGATTCCGGTGACTATAAATGGGGAATAACAACTTTACAAAGCTATTTGCCATTAGATAATGAAGAATTTTTTGAAAACAATATGTCATTAGTAGATTGGTTGCGCCAATATGCTAAAACCGAAGAAGAACGCGAAGAAGTATATATCCGCGGATTTTTGGGTAAAATGTTGTTTAGTGGGGAAGAAGCCTTAAAAAAATCGAATGTACTATCCGGTGGAGAAAAAGTGCGTTGTATGTTAAGTAGAATGATGATGATGCGTGCAAATGTGTTAATGCTGGACGAACCTACAAACCACTTAGACTTAGAATCCATTACGGCATTTAATAATTCATTAAAAAACTTTAAAGGAACGGTTATGCTTACCACTCACGATCACGAGTTTGCACAAACCGTTGGTAACCGCGTTATTGAATTGACGCCAAATGGTGTCATTGACCGCTATGCAACTTTTGATGAGTATATGAATGATAAAAAACTAAAAGAACACCGTGATAAAATGTATGCGGTAGAAGCTTAAAAAGCTTTTATTTTTCTCCTGCTTCAGTTAAATACGACTCTATTTGAGGGCGAACTCTTTCAAGTTCGTCCTTTCGTATAAATACCGAAAGGCTATGTGCTGCCCCTCCCACAGAAAACCCACTTAGAATCTCGTTTTGCTGTTCGTTTTTAATTATAGGCTCGATATTCAAATTCTGAAGTAGCGATATAAGCCCCTGTGCTATTACGCCAGGCCCCGCATATATTTTGGTTGTTTCTTTGTTTTCGTTCATAAGTTCTATGCATTATAATATTTACTGTTCCAGATTGCGGTATTGAAATTTTTTCCTTTGGCAAAACCGTAATAAATAACGAGTCCACCTACCGCTTTAAACATGAATAAAAATAGTAAAAGATACTCTTGCATGCTAGGGGCCGTTGAAAATAAATGAATAGGAGTAATGGCTGTTAGCAGCAGACTGAGAAAAAACACGGTCACTACTAAGTTTTCCAATGTTTTATAAGGCCACACCAATACTTTTCGCAATGGATGCAAGTCGTTCCCCCATTTATGGATTAAATAGAAATAATCATTACCCATGGGAGCAAAAAGCAAGGGGTCGTCTGCATTTTCTAATTTTAATAATTTTGAAGGGGCTATAATTTTAAAATTGATTAACGAAGTGTCATGCTCATTTTCTAGCTGACGTATTTTACTAACAGCCTCCTCAGGTATTTCGCCTTTAAAGAAATGAGAATCTAAAAACCGAAGCCGATAATTCACACATATTTTTTGAATATCAGTAATATGATAGATTCGGTTACCATGTAGGTTGTCAAAATTAAAGGAGTTTATTTTTTCTGAAGTTTTATCTGCAAGTGTTTTTTTGATGGCTTCACGTTTTGCTTCAGTTTCAGAAAAAATAGTTTCGATTTCTTTTAAAATCGCTGCTTCGGAAATTCGCTTATCCCGAACCTGCTCCAATTTCAATTCAATATTGGTTTTTGTAAGCATATCGATTTATCTTTATTATAAAATTAAAGGATAAAGAAATGGAACGCAACATTTTATCACAATAATTCTGCTCTTTAAAAAAGTCTGTGTAGTGTTAAATAAAACCCAAAACAAGATAGATTTAAAACCGTGAGGGAAATGGTTTCGTTTATATAGATACATAAACAAACACTAAAAACAATAATTATGAATAAGCTTAAAACAGTAGTTGCAGTATTAACAATGGCTTTAATAGCCGGTACTAGCACATCATTTGCACAAGATAAAATGATGAAAGACAAAAAAATGAAAGAAAAAACAGTAATGGTTGGCGGTGCCGAAATGTACCCAACAAAAAACATTGTTGAAAATGCTGTAAATTCTAAAGATCACACAACATTGGTTGCTGCTGTAAAGGCTGCAGGCTTAGTTGAAACGTTACAAGGAGATGGACCTTTTACGGTTTTCGCTCCAACGAATAAAGCATTTGATAAATTACCAGAAGGAACTGTTGCTACTTTATTGAAGCCAGAAAATAAAAAGAAATTACAAACGATACTTACGTATCACGTAGTTGCTGGAGATATGAAAGCAGCAGATATCGTTGCAGCCATTAAAAAAGGAAACGGAAAAGCTACATTTAAAACCGTAAGTGGTGGGAAATTAACAGCTATGATGAAAGGAAAAAAAGTAGTCTTAAAAGATGAAAACGGTGGTATGGCAACTGTAACTATTGCAGATGTTAACCAATCTAATGGTGTGATACACGTAATAGATTCAGTAGTGTTACCAAAGTAATTTTTGATTGATTATAAGTTAAGTTACTATTCTAAAAAAGCGGCTATACAAGCCGCTTTTTTTATGCTTTAATTTTATAATATGGATTAACGCAAGGTTGCCCCAAAATCCTTTTCAAAACGTTGCTGGAGTTTCTTCATTATTTTGTCTATCTGTTTGTCGGTCAACGTTTTTTTGTCGTCTTGCAACGTAAAGCTCACAGCGTACGATTTTTTACCCTCTGGAAGGTTTTTACCGGTATATACGTCAAATAAGTTCATTGCTACCAGTAATTTCTTTTCTGCTTGTTTAGCAGCCTCTTTTAGTTCTTTAAACGTTACTTTTTCATCTACTAACAATGCAAAATCTCGTTTTACTTGTGGGTATTTCGGAATTGGTGTAACGTGAAAACCATCTCGTGAAATCGCACTTAGTACTTCATCCCAGTTAAAATCTGCGTAAAATACTTCAGCTTCCACATCAAATTTTTTGGTAAGTTGTTTTTTTAGAATCCCGAATTCAACCAGTGATTTTTTGTTTGCTGAAATAGAAATGGCTTCCGAGAAAATATCGTTTTTCGTATCTTTTTCAGTTGTATTGTTAATGCCAAGTCGCTCCAAAATAGAAGCAATAATTCCTTTTCCGTAAAAAAAAGTAGTTTGCTTTGAAGGGTTGACCCAGTTATCTTCGGTTTTATCACCAGAAATCAATACAGATAAGTGTTTGTTTTCTATACGACCTTCTGGAAAATTATGATAGGTTTTCCCAAATTCGAATAGCTTCACATTTTGCATCCGTCTATTGCTATTGTAAGCAAGTGCTTCGAGATTTCCGAACAACATGGATTGCCGCAATACCGAAAGATCGTTACTCAATGGGTTTAGCATAGTAATGTTATACTCTGGCTTTAACGCTTCAGAAAAATCAACAAAATCAGGATTGGTAAGCGAGTTGGCCATCATTTCGTGAAAACCCAATGCCGTAAGCTGATCGCCCACTTTATTTTGAACCTTATAATCTTCTACCGGTTGTGTAATAGCAATGGAGGCATTTAACTTTTCGGTAAACTTAATATTGTTGTAGCCGTATACGCGTAAAATTTCCTCAATAACATCGGCCTCCCGTGTAACATCGTTACGATAGGCAGGGATAATCATTCCAATACCACTTTCGGTAACGCTATTGATTTTCATTTCAAGCGATGTAAGGATGTCTTTGATGGTTTCCGGCGGAATTTCTTCTCCAATTAACTTAGTGGCATTGTCAAAATTAAGATATACTTGGTGGTCCTCAATTTTCTTAGGGTAAATATCTACAATCTCACTGGTGATTTCACCTCCTGCAATTTCCTGAATCAAAAGCGCGGCACGAAGCATGGCGTACTTACACTTATTTGGGTCGATGCCTCTTTCAAATCGAAACGAAGCATCTGTGTTTAGACCGTGTCTTTTTGCAGTTTTCCGAACGCTGATGGGATCAAAATAAGCACTTTCTAAAAAGATGCTTGTAGTCGTTTCCGTAACACCACTGTTTATTCCGCCAAAAACGCCAGCAATACACATAGGACCTTCAGCATCACAAATCATTAAATCGTCTTCGTGCAATTCGCGTTCTACATCGTCTAAGGTTGTAAATTTAGTTCCTGTAGGTAATGTTTTTACATTCACTTCGCTACCGTTTATTTTAGCGGCATCAAAGGCATGCAAGGGTTGACCAAGGTCATGACACACATAATTGGTAATATCTACAATATTATTGATAGGGGTAATCCCAATGGCCTGCAAGCGGTTTTGTAGCCAAGTAGGGGATTGTGCTACCGTTAATCCACTAATAGTAACTCCGCAATAACGGGGTGCTTTTTTTAAATCTTTGACATCTACATCTATTTTTAAGGTGCGATTGTCAACATGAAAGCTACTGTTAGAAGGTGTTATTAATTCCAAAGCAATATCTTCTTGTAGCAACCCTGCTCGTAAATCACGCGCTACACCCCAGTGACTCATGGCATCGGATCGGTTAGGAGTGAGGCCAATTTCAAAAACCACATCGTTTTCTATATCAAAAAGCTCGCTAACA
>Ga0209309_10002123_pt1 | contig 18559 bp, 12 predicted proteins | sample COGITO_mtgs_1204_2_FD_184807 | JGI IMG/M metagenome (GOLD analysis project Ga0209309, IMG submission 184807) | Pelagic marine microbial communities from North Sea - COGITO_mtgs_120412 (SPAdes) (version 2) | ecosystem: Environmental > Aquatic > Marine > Epipelagic ... | reverse complement strand
CCCCCCCCAGCAAACTGTCCGAACCAGAACCGCCAGACAAACTATCCGAGCCAAAACCACCGTCCAACGTGTCAGCACCAAGACCACCATCCAACGTATCATCGCCGTGCGAGCCGATAACCTTTTCGATGCTAATCAAATGATCGGTGCCACCAGATGCGTTGAGCGCAATGCCCGTCGCTAGATTGACGTTCACACCCGCAGGGTTGAAAAAGCTGCGGTAATCGACCACGTCAGTGTCGCCCGCGCCGCCGTCCAACGTATTGCTACCTGAACTGGTGTACAGGATGTCATTGCCATCATTGCCTTGCAAAAGGTCATTACTGCCATGGCCATACAACGCATCATCACCAGCGCCACCGCGCAACGTATCCTGCTGTGCATCACCCTCTAGATACACGCCCTCAGTCAGACCGGTGGCGTTGAAGTCGTAGCTGTAGGACCCGATAAGAATATCCAAGAGATAATAGTCGCTGTAATCCGCTGCCAGATCGAGTGCATAGATAAATTCGGGCAAAAACATCTCGAACCCGTCCGCAAAGGCCAGATCGACAGTGTCCTCCGCGCCAATATCCGTGATGCGCAGGCCAGTGATGAAGCCGCCGCTCGGCTCATCCTCGGCATCCAGAGCGAAGTCGTATCCGACCACCTCAACCGCCAATGAGGAGGCAAAGCCCGGCAGCACGATCAGATTGGAAGAGAAGAAGAAATCTTCGCTCTCGAAATCCGTGTCGAACAGGACGTCTTCAATGTCGCCCCAAAAATCCACAGGCTCAAATAATTCCACGGTGACCAGTGGGACCGGAACTTCCTCCACGATCAGCGCACTGCCCGTCTGGAAGGTGATGCCATCTGCGTCCTGCGTGGTCAGCCCGTGCAGCACAATTTCATCGCCATTCCCAATATTCAGAATTAACGCGCCCTCACTTTCATACGAAGAGTCGAGCAAATCAGAGGCTTCCTGCAGGCTCAATCCCAGCCGCGTGACGTCCAAGGTATCCTCGGCTGTGTTGAAATCGGAAATTTCCATTCCGTCTGTGCTGGTCACAAAGGTATCCGCACCTAAGCCGCCTTGAGCAAAATCGAAACCGCCCAGACCTCCGTCTAGGATGTTGTCCTCGTCTTGGCCGTACAAAGAATCGGCGTAGATCGTCCCCACCACGTTCTCAATTCCGCTCATAGTAGAGTATATTATGTTGCTGACGGGCCCGTTTGCGAACGTGGAGCTGTCCAAGAACACTTGGACACCAGAGCCGATGGTCCCGTCATAAACCACCCAGTCCGATCCCAGGCCGCCGTCGATCAAATCGTCACCGCCATTGGAGAAGAAGATGTCCTCATCGACGCCGCCAGTGAAGGTATCGCGGCCATAGGTGCCGATATAACGCTCGAAGTTCACGAAGTTGTCGGTAGAGCCGCGCCCGTCAACCAGCACGCCCGTAGCCACGTTGATATCTACGCCATAGGCGGAAAGATCCTGTGACAGATCGAGCGTATCGACTCCGCTTCCGCCGTCGAGGCTATCGTTGCCTGCATCGCCCACGATCGTATCGTCACCGTCACCGCCGATCAGGGTATCGTCGCCCCCTCCGCCGACGATAAGTTCATCCGAGGCACCCCCCGTTACAACGTCGTCGCCATCGGTGCTCAACAACATCGCCCCATCAGTATCCGATCCGGTGGTGGTGGTGCTCAACCTCGAAACCAGTGCTTGATAGGAGGGCGCAATCACACCGTCAGGAAAGCTATCCTGCTCGAAAATCGGATCAAAAAGCTGCCTGACCGTCAGCGCGCCCGAGGTTACGCTGATCTCTCCCGCCTGATGCGAGGTGAAGCCTATATCGATCTGCGTGATCGTCCCGCCAGCGACCACTCCATCCGCGTAGGTAAAGCCACTGCCGGTGACGATAATCAACTCACCGCTATCGCTGGTCATCTGAAACGAAACCGCGCTTTCGTTTTCCAATGTTCCGTGCAGGATCGCGGCTTCCATCGTGCCGATCAGCTCACCCGCGCCCATCTGCGTGGCACTCAATTGAACTGCGCCCTTGGATGCGATGTAGGATATGTCCTGAACCCCGAAATCGAAGTCAGCAAATCCGCTCAGAACCAATGTGCCATTCAATCCGACATCAGCAAAGTCGATGATCAAGTCAGGCCCGGTCGTTTCAGCTGCATCCAGCAAATCTTCGATCTGCATAGCACTCAACCCGGTGCGGGAAAAATCGAGCGTTTCCATTTCACTGAAATCGGTAATCGTCACGGTGCCTCCGGGCAGGATCACAAAGGTGTCCGTGCCGCCCTCACCGCGCAGCTCGTCCGATCCTGCCGCGCCGGAAACCAGTGTATCGTCACCGCTCCCGCCGCGCAGCCGGTTGTCGAGTACGGAGCCGATCAGAATGTCGTCCTGATCCGTGCCGCGCACCCGCGCGACTGCGCCCAAGATATCTAAATCGTCAAACCCGTCCACGGCATAGGCATGCTCCAAATCGACGTAGACACCTGAGGTGCCGCCGAAATCTGCATCCTTATCATAGCGCACTTCGACGCGTCCGGTGCCATAGTCAGTCAGCAGTCCACCTAGGACCAGATCGCTGCCACCATAGGTGCGCAACTGCACGTCTTCAGCGCCGGTCATGATCAGATCTATATGGTTCGTAGTCTCGACCATCTCGAAATTTTCGATATCGTCAAAACCGAACGTCGGGTCGATTGCAAACTCGCGATGGAGAAAGACATAGGCACCGCTTTGCGCCAACCCATCCTCGCTATAATCGTCGTACGTATAAACGAGTTTGTCGAAATCATCCGCAGAGGTGCCGCCGTCCAGCGTGTCGTCACCGTAGCCTCCGTCGACCACATCATCACCCGCGCCGCCTGAAATCAGATCGTCACCAGCATCGCCGTACAGTTCGTCATCCCCTGCCCCGCCGTCCAGCGTATCGCCAAACCAGCCTGCGGGCATGCGGTAATCGTCGCCGTCAGAGCCCGTATAATCATATTGCTGGTTTGCGAAGACCGCATTGAAATTCGAGTAGTCGTTGAAATCGTAAATATCACCTATCGCCGAGGCAAAGTGTGTCAGCTCTACGCTCAAACCCGTAAGTGCCAACACTTCGCCGGTATTATCTGAAAAGGTGATCCCCGAAATGGAGCCCGCAGCAGGTTCATCGCCATCAAAGGCAAAATCAGTACCCGTCAGCTCCATATGATAGAGCCCATCGGATGATGATATTTGGATTAAGGTCGAGGAGGTCGAACCCATAACCTCGGTTCCCGCCGCGAATATAGCATCGATAAAGTCTTCAAAAGAACCGGGTTTTGTCTGTACGACTGTTACGATGCTCATGGGATCCCTCGGTGTGCTAATAACCTTAATTGCGCTTGATGCTCTGGTGCAGCACTGCACCTTCAGTACAAATAAGCAAAAAAAACTCATAAGTTCAATGTGCTTGATATCTCTTCAAGACATTCAAAAACTGGCCCCACCAGATCGCCAATTTGGAAAATTATACTTTCAGTCAGGTGCGTACAAAATTTGTATGCTCACCCACGACAAAGGCCCGCACTCGAATGAGCACGGGCCTTTGTTCACATATTTCGTATAGCGTTTCTGCTATTGCAGTAACACCGGTCCGATCACTTGAATTTGGCAGCGTCATCTGCGTCCAGCACCGGCTCAACCGAGGTGCGGGTGGCGGTGGCGACGTCGATTTCCAGTTCTTCACCCTCGGCGTTCAATACCATGAACGTGTCAGCCAAACCGTCTACGCCTTCGGTGATGGATACGATTTTACCGATGTAGGTGCCGTCTTCTTCCCAAACGTCGTTGCCTATCAGGGAGTCAGCCTCGATGCTGCCGGTATATGTCTCGCCGTCAAATTCGCCTTCTGCCAGAACTTCCTGTGCGCTGATCGCAGTGGTGAAGCTGGTCAGAAGCGCGGCAGCGGCGAGTGTTTTGATAAATGTGGTCATGATAAATCCTCAGCCTTTAAAAATACCCAAGTCAGGGCGGTCATCTGTCTAACCAACTGACCAAAGAGCAAAAGGTTTCATCGCGCAGCATTGAGGCCTGCCTTAACGACGCGCCGCACGCCCGCGCACAAAGCCGAGGAAGGCCGCGTCCGGGTCCGAAATACGCGGGCGTCCGGTGGCCTGCCAGTGGCGCCGCCAATCATCGGCGAGGGCGTGTGCATCGGCGCCGGGCAGCAAGGCACGGGCCGCGTCCAGCGTGGAGGGGGCGAGGAACGGGCCGCCTTGTGCCGCGGCGGGAGTGGATTTCGCGGGCGACACCACATCCCCCTCACGCCCCTCACGCGGGCGCACCAGCAGGATGTCATCGGCAAAGCTGAGCGTGTAGTCGGGCAGGTGATCGCTGGCGACCAGATCGCGGATCATTTTGCGAAACACCCGCAAGGCAGAGGCGGAGCCGGATTTGCGGGCCAGTACCTCAAGCCCGATGCGCCATTCATCCTGACGGCCGCAATGCTTACGTGCTATCTCGTAAATCCGGCGCTCCAGCGGTTTGCGCAGGGTAAAATAATCGCGGCTGAGCGTCAGGACCGAGCGCGAGGTTACGCCGCGAAACAACCATTCGCTGAGCGTGATAGACACCGACATCATCCGCCCGGATTTGTTTGCCCGCACGATACGCCAGCTTTCAATCAGACCGAACCCCTCGGTAACCGCACGGGCCTCATCGCCGGTGCCCGTCACGAGGTTGGTGGTGATGCGCGTGCCGGCCAGGCGTTCTAGCGCCGCGACCAGACGGCGGTAGCCATCGCCCGAGGTTTCGCGATTGGTCGCCACCAGCAGGTCGTGCGCGCGCAGGGTCAATTTGCGCGTGACTGGACGGCCTGCGTTCAGCGCGCCGATCAGCTGGCTGATGCAATAGATCAGGATGTCCTTGTCGTGGATTGTCGCCAGCCCCTTGACGCTAGGCGTAATCTCGACCCGCACATCGTTATGGGCATAGTTCAACACCCGCCGGTCAGGGCGGGTCGAGAGCGAGAACACCGGATGTTCCATGCTCGCCATGTCGTCTTTCGGGATCGCGCCAAGGATATCGCAGAGGAAAAAATCCTGCGCTCCGCCCTGCGGCCCGGACATGCCCGGATCGATTACTGCCATCGCCTACCTCATCTTCGACCACTTTGCCCTCGGACTTGCGTCATCGGGCCTGCTCGGGCCGCCCCGTCTTTGCGGGGTATGGGGGTCGGTTTATACCGCCTCCACCTAACGTGGTTTCATATCACCTTGCGCAGATTCTCCACAGAGGGATGGACGGTTCTGAGGCACGGCCGCTTCGTGGGACTGGAATCGCATCATCGTGGTTCCAGAGTCGCTCTATCGTGGTTCTGGAGTCGGGTGGGTTTCAAAAGATACTTTTTATCAGTGTCTTAGATGAGCTTTGGAGAGCCGTAACACAATAAATAACACAGATATAACAACACTCTTGCAATAAGGGACGCAGCCGGACACTGTGCGTTAATCCAGTAAAGCATTGAAAATAAGAGGGATTGCGGGAAGATGACCGTAAATTATTGCATGTGCTGCGATTCGTGGTATCTTATCTGAAAGATGATACATAGATCGGGTCGAGCAGCCCGCCACCACCGCTCTGATCCTGCTGGAATGTAGGGCAGGGCCAGCAGACAGGCCGCCCCTCGAATGTCAGATCAGCCCCTGCCACCCTATTTCAACATTGACCCGGACCGCGCCGCAGATGCGTTGAGCGATGGAATTGGTGTCTCTGATTTCGCCGAGGTTGCCGCCCGCGTAGCGCAAGGGCGCGATGATCTGGCCCGCCGCGGTCATTCGCCAGATGGCAAGAAAGTGTTGCGCCGGTTTTCCACCTGGGAGATTACACGCTATTTGATCCCCGTTGCCCCCGCCCATTTCCGCCGGGTTTTGCGGGCCAACTCCGACCTGCCCCAAGGTGTCTCCGAGACCGAGGGTGGCGCCAAGTGGTTCACGCTGGAGGAGGTGCTGACCCTACGCGAACACTTCGCAACCGAAGGGTCGCGCGCTAAGGAATACCGCCCTTATCGCCCCAAGGAATTGCCGGCCAAAATTGTCGCCGTCGCCAACTTCAAGGGTGGGGTCTCCAAAACCGCAACCGCCACCCACCTAGCCATGAGCGCGGCACTGGACGGGTACAAGGTGCTGGTGATCGATCTGGACTCGCAGGGGTCCATGTCCTCAATTTTTGGCGCACAGATCGAGGATGAATGGCAAACGGTGTTCCCGCTAATCGCGCGCGATTACGCGCAAAGCCTTCAGGCGGAGAACCGCGCCCGCATGGCGCGCGGGGACAGCCCACTGCCCTTTGATGAAACCTTGGCCGAGGCGCTGAAAATTGTATCCAAGGATATCATTTGCAAAACCCATTGGCCCAACATTGATCTGATCGGCGCGCAGCTGAACCTGTACTGGGCCGAATTCCAGATCCCCGTCTGGCGCACCACCGCGCGGGGTTGGAAGCTATGGGAGGCGCTGTCCAACCGCTTGGAGGCGGACGGGGTGCTGGATCAATATGACATCGTCATTCTGGATACGCCGCCCGCGCTGGGATATTTGACCATCAACGGGCTGGCCGCCGCCGACATTCTGATCGTGCCTTTGGGGGCCAGTTTTCTGGAGTTCGATTCCACGGGCCGCTTCTTTGATATGTTGCACGCCACCTTCTCCTCGATCGAGGAGGGGGAGAACGCCGCTGCGCGCGCGCTGGGGCAGCCTGAGCTGAAGTTTGAGTGGGATGCCGCCGCCGCGATCATCACCCGCTATGATGCCGCCCAGCAGGCGGAGATGGCCACCCTTATCCAAGGGTGGATGGGCGGCATGATGACCCCCTACCGGCAGGATTTCACTGCGCTGATCGGTCAGGCGGGCGAGCAGGTCAACGGCATCTACGAGGCGGATTACCGCGATTTTAACCGCGACACCTACGCCCGCGGGCGTGAGACGTTTGATCAGACCTATGCGATGTTCAAAAAGCTGCTGATCGGCGCGTGGAAACGTGACGAACGCGTGAATGAGGAGGCGAACTGATGGCCCGACGCAAAAGATTGAACCCCGAGGAGTTGAGCGCGGAGCGTCCAGCCATCGAGGCCAAAAGCGCAGGAATGCCCGCCGCCGCACCGCCCATCGCCCGCGTCGCTGGCGAAAGCGCGGGCGGGGGTGAGCGTGCATTGGCTATGGCGGATGAGGCAGGCCGGCTGATCCACGCGGTTCCGATTTCCTCCATCAATATGTTTCATCTGACCCGCGACCGGATCAAGGCCAGCGACGAGGGTATGGAGGCTTTACGCGCCTCGATCCTCAGCCATGGTCAGCGGATGCCGGTTGAACTGATGCCAACCGAGGCGGAGCCGCCCTATCACTTCGGCCTGATTTCTGGCTATCGGCGGATGCGTGCAATCATGGATCTGGCCCGCGATCATCCCGGCGATGCGCGGTTCAACACGGTAAAGGCCTTCGTGCGCCAACCCGACGATCTGCGCGGCGCCTATGTGGCGATGGTCGAGGAAAACGAAATCCGCGAGGATGTAAGTCATTTCGAACGCGCCCGCGTCGCCCTGATGGCCGCACGGGCCGGGGTGTTTGACAGCGTCGCGGATGCCGTCGATGTGCTCTACGCTGCCGGGTCCAAGGCCCGCCGATCAAAAATTCGCAGCTTCGTCTCGGTGGTCGAGGAGCTGGGCGGCTCTCTCGTTTTTCCCCAAGCAATCAACGAACGCCTGGGCCTGCGACTGGCCGAAGCAATCCGCGCCGGTCGCGGTAAACGTCTGGCCAAGGCACTGGACACCGGCACCTACGAAGACCCGATCGGCCAGAACGCGGCACTGGAAGGCGTGCTGAAGGATAAGGTTTCGCATGCGAAACCGAGCGGAGCGGATCGTAAAGTTTCGCATGCGAAACCAACGTCCCCTGCCCTTGCCGAGCGGAGCTTGCGCAGTGGTGGCACCTTGAGCCTGCACGAAGGTCCGGATAGCCTGACGGTCCATGCTACCGGAACACATCTAGACCCGACGCGTCGTGATGAAGTACTGCACGCCCTCGCCTCGTTGCTCGACGCCGATCCGGATGCATGAACGTGACTGATAAACAAAACCCGCGCATTGCATTGGTTCATGATTGGCTGCCCACTGTTGGGGGCGGCGAACATGTGCTGGCAGAACTGGCCGGGATGTATGCGAACGCAGAGATTTTCACGTTGTTTGATTTTCTGGATCGTGATGAACGCGCCTATGTCACAGCAGGGCGTCCGCTGCATGTCTCTAGCCTCAGCCGTTTGCCGGGCGTGCAGCGATATTATCGCTATCTTCTATTGGAATGCAGTCGCGCGGTAGAGCGGTTTGACCTGCGTGGATATGATGCGGTGATCTCCTCCTCGGCGGCACTGGCGAAAGGTGTCATTGTTGGTGTGGATCAGCCACATGTCGCGTATATCCACAGCCCGCCGCGCTACGCTTGGGATCTTACACATGATTATCTGGATGCAATACAGGGACCGCTGGCAGGATTGCGGCGGGCGTTGGCGCATCGGATGCTGCATCGATTCCGGATGTGGGATCGGGGAACAGTGGTGTCGATCGACAAACTGGTTGCGAATTCCGATTTCGTGCGGCGGCGGATCGCGCGGGTTTATGGCCGTGACGCGCAGGTGGTGCATCCGCCTGTTGATGTCGACGCGTTTGCGCTGAATGCGGGTGGGCGCTGCAACCGCTACGTCACTGCTGGACGTTTTGTGCCTTACAAAAATACGGTTGCGATTCTGCAGGCCTTTGCTGCGCGACCAGACTTATATCTTGATGTAATCGGCTCCGGACCCGAGGAGGTGCGGCTGCGCGCGATGTCTCCACCCAACGTTACATTTACCGGCTGGTTGCCGCGTGCCGAGGTTGTCTCCCGCTTGCAAAGTGCACGCGCCTTCGTTTTCGCCGCGATTGAGGATTTTGGCATCGTACCGGTTGAGGCGCAGGCCTGCGGCACCCCGGTCATCGCCCCTTCTATCGGGGGTACAGCGGAGACGGTGCGCGATTTGTCCAATGCGGCTGTGGCGCCCACGGGCATTCTTTACGATCCGACAGATCCTACGGCGTTGACCGCAGCGTTGGATCGATTTGAGAGCGCACACAATGATTTCGACCCTCATGCTATTCGTGCGCATGCTGAAACTTTTGCAGCTCCGGTTTTTCGCACAGCCATGCAGACGATTGTGACCGACGTGCTTGCGGCGCACAGCAGATGAGATTGCTGGCAGACGCATCGCTGCGCAAACTGTTGAGCGGCGGTACTGCGGCCTTCGCGCTCAAGATTGGGGGCGGCGGTTTAATGCTGCTTTTGCTCGGACGACTTGCGTGGCTGCTAGGGCCTCAGGAATTCGGGATGTTCAGCGTCGCATTTACCGTGGCAACCTTCCTTGCGACGGTGGGTAGCTTTGGTCAGCGGATGGCATCGCTACGCTTCGCTGGCGCGATCGTGTCACGCGACCGGGTCGCAGCAATGAGGCCGGTGCGAAAAGGAGCATGGCTGGTTTTCGCCGGGTCCGGCGGTTTAGGGGCGATGCTGGCGGTGGCAGATCTGGCGGGCATGGCGCCCGGCCCGCGCGGCCTGGCTGCAGCAACCGGAGTGCTGACGATAGTTTTAGCGTTTGCAGAATATCAGGCCCATTATTTGCGGGTTTTCGGGTCAGTCACGTCCGCCCTTGCGCCACGCGATCTGTTCTGGCGGTTGGGGGCCTTGGCTGCGGTAATGCTCGCCGTACCGCGAAGCGCGGTTGAAGGGGTCGTGCTGATCGCGGTGACGTTGTTCATGGCGACGCTGGCGCAACGTTTGCTGCATCGTGCGCATTGTGGGTTTCGCATGCGAAACCGCAGTACCCCGGTATCCGGTTTCGCATGCGAAACCAAGCAAGCCGATGCGGAGTCCGTGGAATGGCGTGCCGCCCTGCCGGGTCTGTGGGCGCTGTCTGTTCTTCAAATAGCGACACCACAGATAGCGGTGCTGATTTTGGGTATGCGGCTCGATCCCGCCTCGTCTGGTGCCTTCTTTGCAGCGCAGCGGCTTGCGGGGCTGGTGGCGCTGATCCTGATGGCCGGCAATATCGCTGCCGGACCGATGATTGCTGCCGCCTATGCTGAGGGGCGTCGCGCCGATCTGGCGCGGATTTGCAGGCTTGTTGCCGCAGGCTCGACGGTCCTGGCATGCGTGGCTGCGGTGTTCGCGATAATTTTTGGCGGGTCGGCGTTAGCTGTGTTCGGACCGGGGTTCGAGCAAGCCTTTCCTGCCCTGCTGATCCTGATAGGCGGGCAACTGGTGAATGCTGCCACTGGTCCGGTATCGGTGCTTTTGGAATTATCCGGGCAGGAGCGGGTGGCGCTCCGCCTCAACATCAGGATCACGCTGGTTGCTTTGCCTGGATTGTGGCTTGCGGTTGGTTTCTGGGGGCTGGAGGGAGCTGCGGCAGTACAGGCGCTGGCCGTCGCAATCTGGACGTCGCTGGCGATCGTGCGGGCGCGGAATGTGCCGGGAATTGACCCAGGTGTCGGGGGGTATTTATGGCCGGTGCTCAAATGAAAATATGGATGCAATCATTTAACTGGCACCCGTACGAACTGGGCGGTGCGGAGCGGTCTGCACGTGCGCTGGCGCGTGGATTAGCCGATGCGGGCCATGCCGTGGGCGTCGTTCTGTCTGAGAGTGGTCTGGGGTATCCTGCACGGGTCGATGACCTGCCAGTCCGGGTGATCGAAGGTATGCCACTGGGGGCCAGTCCGCTGTCCGGTGGTGCGCGCAGCTTTGCAGCACGAGCCATGTGGAACCTGCGTGGAGAGGTGGATCCGTTGCTGGCACTACGCTGGCGCAAGGCGTTGGCACAGGAGCGTCCGGATGTGGTGATTTTCAATAACCCTGCCGGGCATGGATCGGTGGCGCTAGCCGCTTGCCGCGCTGCGAAGATACCTACGGTTGCTGTTCTACGTGATTATGGCTGGGTATGTGCGCACGGGACGATGATGCGGGGTACGCACCCATGCGAAGGATTATGTGGGCGGTGTCGCGCAACTCTGGTATGGCGACGGGCCGAGCTTGCACGTGCGACACGGGTTGTTGCGATCAGTCAGACCATGGCCGAACTGGCGCGGGACCTGGCAGGGGTACGACAGTCCGTAATTATTTCGCCTGCCCTGCCCGATACAACCTTCGACACGCCGCGCCCTGCCCGCGCACCTGGTCCGATACGGGTGGGATATCTGGGGCGTATACACCCCAGCAAGGGTGTGGATGTTCTGGTGCAGGCTTGGTTTCGCATGCGAAACCGGCAAGATGCGCAGCTACTATTGGCGGGGCCCGATCAGGGTTTGGTTCTGCCCCCAGGCGCCCAAGGCAAGGGGATTGAGCGGGTGGGTCCGGTGGCCGATCCTGTGGGCTTCTTGGACCAGATCGACCTGCTGGTTCTGCCGGGGTTGTGGGCCGAGCCCTTTGGACGAACCGTTATAGAGGGCCGCGCGCGTGGCTGTGCCATGATCGTTACCGATCGGGGTGCGCCGCCTACCCTGCTTTCCCCTACGGACCCCCGCCATCGGGTTGTACCCGCCGGAGACGTTTCTGCGCTCACATGTATGTTGGAGGAGATGCTGGGGTTAGCGTCCCTGCCCGACTCTGGACCTGCAACAGATTTAGAGCGCTATCGCGAGGCTGCCATACTTGCAGATTGGCAGGACTTGCTGGCAGAGGTGAAGGCATGAGCCTTTCGCCAGTGCCCCGCTACGATCCTGCCTGTCCTGCGTTGCCCGGGCTGATAATTTGCGGCTTCACCAAATGCGCCACGTCCACATTGCATCTATGGCTGACACAGCACCCACGTATTCGCGGCGGTATCCGTAAGGAGCTGGGATATTTTCACGATCCGCAAAGCTATTTTTTCGATCCAAAGGCGAATTGGCGCGACCATGGTGCGGCGGGATTGAAGCCGCTTTTCGCGGATGCGCGTGAGGGTGAGGTTTTGCTGGATGCCACGCCTGGTTATGCTCACCACTTGACCGCCCGCGACGTAATCCCACACCTACCCGGGCCGCCGCTCTGCGTATTCGTTTTGCGCGATCCAGCGCAGCAGATTGTATCGACTTGGCGGTATTTCTCAAACAACCGCGGTTATATTCCCAAGGAAATAGGGCTGTCCCAATTTGTCGATATGGTGCTGTCAGGTGAAGCGTCTGAGCGGTTCGCCCAAGACCATCTGCGTGATTGCATTGAACGGGCCCGTTTTAGCGTCGTGTTGGATGAATGGGCGCATGCCCTGCCTCCTGACAGAATGTTGGTGCTAGAAATGGGGGCGATGCTGGCTAACCCACGCGCGGCGGTGGCCAGTGTGCTCGCCCGGCTGGACCTGTCATTTGAGGGGTATGAGGATTTTGACTGGCCATCGGAAAACCGCAGTTACAGTGTGCGATCCACACGGCTGCGCGCCGTGGCAGAGGTCGGGCGAACGTTGCTGCCACATGATGGTACGCTGCGCCGTGCAGTTCGCGGTGCGTATCGCGCGCTCAACACCACACGTCCCAGTCCCGTAAGCGGGGGCACCGATCAAAGCCAAGAGATTGCACGGTTGCGCCGCGCATTGGCACATGAGTACGACGTGCTTGCCGCGCGTGGTATCATCTTTGCAGACCGTTAGGATTCTGCATGCAAAACCGGGGCATGAATTCAATGGAGGTCACAATGCCCCTAGGATGTGGACGCTGCGTGGATACGAATTTACCTAAGAGGCCACGATCATGATGCCAATCCTCGCATTTGCGCTCTTCCTAGGACTTTGGGGTATCTTCATGCGCAAGGCGTTGCGGGTGGGCAGTGTGCCGGTCGTACTGTCGTTGGCTTTTCTGGCACTGACCCACGGTGCGCGCCCCGCCATGCTTATCCTGGGGGCCGACCCGTTCACCGTAGCACTGCCACCCGATACGGGCGATCTGTCCACGCGCGCTATGCTTTACGTTACCCTATATTTGGGATGCGCGTGGATCGCGTTCGGTGTGACCCGTCCGCTCGTAGCACCGGCGATACAGGTGATGCCGCGTATTTCGATCCCGCGCTTTCATCGGGGATTGCGCTGGACCGTGCGGGTTGCCGTCGTCTTTGCGCTATGGCTGATCGGCTGGCAGTTTTCGCGTTATGGATCATTGGGCGACATTCTGGTCGCGGCCAAGATCGATAAAGCTTTGGCAGGAACATTCGGTCTACGCCAGATTGCCGGTATAGGGGCGATCAGTGCGCTGATTTTAGCTGCTGATATCTTGATTTCGCAGCGAGATAAGCCAGCGCGCGCCGTTCCATGGCTGGCTGCTGCGGCCATAAGTTGTTTTGCGTTCAGCCTGTGGGGATCGCGCATGGAGGTGGGTGTATTGCTGCTGGGATTCGCAGCGACGCTGGCGGTTGGACGAGCCGGCGGAATGTCGCGGCAGGCGCTGATGCGCCTGATCCTTTGGGGCGGCGTTCTGACCGTGGGGGTTACGTGGCTCTACATTTACAGATTGGATGTGCTGAACGGTGGCCACGTGCGGGAGCGGGATTTGCAGACCACGGTGGCGATTTCACTGCACATGGTTCGGTTCGATGCGCTGATGTTGGTGGTTCAGGACTTCAGCAATTTAGGTGATTTGCGAAAGGGGGAGGATTTCCTCAACGGTTTATTGATCGCTGTTCCTCGCGCTGTGTGGGAGGGAAAGCCGGACATTCTGTTGATAGGGCGGTGGTTTCGTGCGCTATACGAGCCGTGGGCCTTTAACGGCTGGGCGGTTGGCGTCGTGGGTGAGTACCTGCTGAATTTCGGTACATTGGGTGTGGTGGCAGGCGGCACGATCTACGGCACGATCCTGCAAATGATCCATCGCATCTACCTGAAACTGGGACGTACCGATCCATTTTCGATCATGCTGTGTACGGTTTTGACGCTTCTGGTTTTTCCTGAAGGATCAATTATTCAAGCACTGCCAAGGCTTATTTTGTGGGTCTTACCTCTTGTCGTTTTAGCAACTTTTTGCAGGTATTTCGGTGTGAACCAGCGTCAAGCTGCACATTGTGCAAAAGACATGGTAAAAACGGAATGAGGCGTATCGGGGGATGCTGCCGGGGGAGTATTGAGATGAAACAATATTTTGAGACATACTATTCTCATATAATAGTAAACAAATTTCAGGTGTGGTCGAGATTACATCTAGTGCAGTCAAGGAGGGTCGAATTTTATGAAAGATTTTGATCCCGAGCCACGATTTTTACGCGTTTTGTTGCGTGATGTTGGATCTCGACCCTATTTTGATTTTGGTTTCAAGAGATTGATCGATATTTTAGGATCTCTTACTCTATTAATGATTTTTGCGCCTGTAATTGTCGTGTTTTGGCTCCTGATCCGGCGCGACGGCGGGCCGGGGTTCTACGGTCAGCAGCGTGTTGGACGCGCTGGTTGTATTTTTACCTGCTGGAAACTGCGTTCGATGTGCACAGGTGCGGAGCAGCATTTGACAGAGCTGATCGCCCGCGACCCCGCCATTGCCGCTGAATGGCTGATAGAACAAAAGCTACAGAATGATCCACGGATTACGCCGCTGGGCAGGATTATCCGGCGATACTTCATCGACGAGCTGCCACAGCTGTTTAACGTACTGCGGGGTGAGATGAGCTTCGTCGGACCACGTCCATTTATCCCCTCGCAGGAGGGGCTGTATCAGGGGGATGTGTTTGGCTACTATGTCACGCGCCCCGGTATGACTGGGCTATGGCAGGTGTCTAGTCGCGAGGATAACGAGTTCATTTCCCGCGTCGACCACGATGCACGCTATGCGCGTGAGATTAGCCTGCGCCTGGACTTGAGCATTCTACTTGCGACCATTCGCGTTGTGCTGGATGGCAAGGGAAAGTAGCTCGCGTCACTTTATCAATTAACCTCTAGCTTCGTGCATAAACATCCTCATATCGCACGATGTCATCCTCACCCAGATACGGGCCGGATTGCACTTCGATCAGGTGCAGATCAACCTTCCCGGGGTTTTCCAGCCGGTGCATCGCGCCCAGCGGAATGTAGACGGATTGGTTTTCGCCCAGCAGTTTGCGCTCCTCGTTTACAGTCACCATCGCGGCGCCCTCAACCACGGTCCAGTGTTCGGAGCGGTGGACGTGGCTTTGCAAACTGAGCGCGGCACCCGGATGCACCATGATGCGCTTGACCTGAAACCGCGTGCCAAGGCTGAGGGTTTCATACCATCCCCACGGGCGATGGCAGCGGGGGAAGGTGGTCGCCTGCCCTGCCCCCTTTTCCTTGAGCGCATCGACCACCTGTTTAACGTCCTGCGCGCTGTCCATGTTGGCGACCAGCACGGCGTCGCGCATGGCGACCACGGCGATGTTGTCGAGGTTGAGGCCGACGACCTCCTGCGCCTCATCCTCGGCGCGCAGCAAGGTGCGGGTGCAGTTCACTGCCGTTGCTGGCCCGCTGAGCGCGTTGCCCTGATCATCGGTTCCCATCTCGGCTGCGACGGCCTTCCAGCTGCCCAGATCGGACCAGCGGCCCTCGAACGGTACAACGGTCAGGTTGCTGGCTTTTTCCATCACGGCGTAATCGATCGAGATATCCTGCGCGTCGGCCCACGCGGCGGGGTCCAGGCGCAGAAAGCCGAGGTCGGGTTTCGCATGCGAAACCGCCTCGCCCACCGGTCCCGTCAAATCGGGGGCGTGGCTGGCAAATGCGTCGAGGATCGTGCGGGCGGAAAACAGGAAAAGCCCCGCGTTCCACAGGTAGTTTCCAGCATCGAGCATGATCTGCGCTGCGTCCGCTTTCGGCTTTTCGACGAAGCGGACCAAGGGCTGCGGGCCGGTGCCTGCACCGGGGGCCAGCTGCAACCAGCCGTAGCCGGTTTCGGGGGCGGTGGGGCGGATGCCGAAGGTGACGATGCGCCCGGCCTCGGCCGCTGCACGGCCCTGCGCGACGGCATCACGAAAGGCCTGCGCATCGGGAATGACGTGATCCGACGGCGCGACCAGGATCAACGCGTCGGGGTCGGTTTCGCTGAGGTGCAGCGCGGCGGCGAGGATGGCGGGGGCGGTGTTGCGGCCCTCGGGCTCGATCAAAATGGCGCCGGGGTCGATGCCCGCGCTCATCATCTGTTCCACCACGATGAAGCGGAAATCGGAGCCCGTGACGATCACCGGCGGCGCGTATCCCGGAGGGCACAGCCGCGCGAGGCTTTGCCGGAACAGGCTGGTGTCCCCGATCAGGGGGGCGAACTGTTTTGGATAGCTTTTGCGCGAGAGGGGCCACAGGCGGGTTCCGGAACCACCGGCGAGGATCAGGGGGTGGATGTTGGCGCGGGTCATGGGGTCGTCCTGCAATCGAAGGCTGGGCTAATGTGGTGTTGTTATGACAGGGCTGGCCCCGTTCAGGAAGCACGCGGATCGTCAGGTTGTTTCGGTATGGTAAAGGAAAGGTTAACGCCCCGGTCACACCCCGGCGCAGGTTTCGCATGCGAAACTGTGAAATACCCAGAGCCGCGGTAATATGGATGTGGCACTACGACCGTGCAGGGGGCAATCTGGATATGCCCGAACAGATTTTGAAGAGAGAACGGCCTTGATCGAACCTGAACTCATTTGCGTCGCGCTGGCCGCGCTGATTGCCACTGCTGGCGGTGCTGCCGCGCACGACATGACCAATGTGATCTTGACCGAACGCGCAGCCAATTGCGCCGGGTATGTTGCTCAACATACCGCCAGCGTTACTGACATTCAGGCCGACACCACCTATGGCGCTGTTGTCGATATTACCAGCAACGGTGCGACCTGCACGATCGCGTCGAATGCGGTGCCAAACCATGATTTTAATGCGACCGGCAGCTTTGTCGTGCCGCTGTCCGAGCAAAATCAGAACTACACCGTGACCGCGACTCCGGTTGCCACCGGTAGCCCGACACCGTTGAGCCTGCGGATGGACAATGCTGTGTTTCTGAACGGGGTAAAGCTGGACCTGCTGGCGGCGGGATGCTTCGGCGTCGGGCGCGGCAGGATCGGGTGCAATGATATGGCCACGCCCTATCGGTATGATCCCATGAGCCCGTCGAGCAATTTTGGGGCTGACGAACACAACGCTCATACGCAGCCCGATGGTACATATCATTACCACGGCAATCCGATGGCGCTGTTCCAGCAGACGAACGCTGATGTTCCCTCGGGTGTGATCGGCTTTGCGGCGGACGGGTTTCCGATCTTTGGCAGCTTTATCGAAGATGGCGGCATCATCCGCGCGGCGACAACCAGTTACCGGCTGAAATCTGGCACGCGGCCAGGTGGACCGGGCGGTGCCTACGACGGGACGTTCATCGACGATTGGGAATATGTCGCCGGTTTGGGCGATCTGGATGCGTGCAACGGGATGATGCAGGACGGCGTATACGGCTATGTTGTAACGGCGACCTATCCCCATGTGTTGGGGTGTTTTAGCGGCACGCCGGATTCCTCGTTTCTCAAGCAGCCTCCGGGCCGTGGGTGAGGGCAGGGTGGCCGTCGATTGACCGTGAAACCGTCCGGCCCCCCTGTTAGGAAGACGTCCAGCAGCTAGGAGGATTTCATGGCAACCATTCTGGTCACAGGCGGTGCTGGATATATCGGCAGTCACGCGTGCAAGGCACTGGCGGCGGCGGGGCATGTGCCCGTTGCCTATGACAACCTGGTCACCGGTTGGCAGCAGGCGGTGAAGTTCGGACCGTTCGAGCAGGGCGATCTGCACGATGCTGAACGGCTGGCCGCTGTGTTTGCCCGCTGGCAGCCCGAGGCGGTGATGCATTTCGCCGCGCTGAGCAACGTGGGGGAGGCCAGCGCCAAGCCGAAGCTGTACTGGCGCAACAATGTTGGCGGGTCCATGAGCTTGCTGGACGCGATGGTCGGGGCAGGGTGCAAGCGGATCGTGTTTTCGTCCACCTGCGCGACCTATGGCGACCGTGACGGTGTGGTGCTGGATGAGCAGGCGGGCTTTGCCCCTCTGAACGCCTATGGTGCGTCCAAGGCGGCGGTGGAGGCGATGCTGGCCGATTATGGCCGCGCCCATGATATCGCGCATGTGTCCTTCCGCTATTTCAACGTCGCAGGTGCAGATGCCAGTGGTGAGATTGGCGAGGCCCATGATCCGGAAACCCACCTGATCCCGCTGGCCCTACAAGCGGCCACCGGACGGCGCGGGGCGTTGACCCTGTTTGGCACCGATTACGACACGCATGACGGAACCTGTGTGCGCGATTACGTGCATGTGGAGGATCTGGTTGCGGCGCATATTCTGGGGCTGGACCATCTGGCGCGCGGCGGTGAGCAGACGGCGTTCAACCTTGGCACGGGGCAGGGGTTTTCGGTGCGTGAGGTGGTCGATGCGGTGGCCCGCGTTACCGGACTGGAGGTTCCCATGATCGAAGGGCCGCGCAGGGCAGGGGATGCGGTTGCGCTCGTCTCGGGCTCGACATTGGCGGGGGAGGTTTTGGGGTGGCGTGCCGAACGCTCCACCCTGGACCAGATGATCGGTTCT
>Ga0209309_10002122_pt1 | contig 18562 bp, 18 predicted proteins | sample COGITO_mtgs_1204_2_FD_184807 | JGI IMG/M metagenome (GOLD analysis project Ga0209309, IMG submission 184807) | Pelagic marine microbial communities from North Sea - COGITO_mtgs_120412 (SPAdes) (version 2) | ecosystem: Environmental > Aquatic > Marine > Epipelagic ... | reverse complement strand
AAGCGCTGCCCATAAAGGTGTAAATCAAATTGAATACGCCCGTTAGGACGAATGCGAATGTGAGCCATAATGGCCTCCATTAGTTAGTCGATCTATAAATAGATCTATCCCTCACCAATGGAATTCGCTAGAATTGAGCCATCGGCTGGGTACGGTTAAATGAGCGCAGCCGGTACGGGGTAGAGAGGTTCCAGTCTCTCTACCCCAACTGCTTATTTTATTGTCAGTAATGCGAATACCATACACTAAGTACAAAATTGCGCTACTGACTAGAATTTCACTCTTAAAATATAGTAAGTGCTGTATATTTGTCCAGTTTTTTTAGTGCTCATCACCTTCCACTCACACCAGAATCAAACGTCAAGTTCACCCTGTCCTTTCTTCCGTAAATGTTGCGTTTTATCCAAATTTTCAAGCATAGTGACCACTTTCGATAGCTGGCTATCATCTTTTTCAATAGAAATACTGTGGTAGGGTAATTCATTATGTTCTGAACTAAATACGCCTAGTTGAAGTTCACCATTTAAATGTTGTATCACTTTTAATTGCGTAGCGTAATCGTTGTCAGAATTCTTAATTTTTATTTTGAGTAAATCTTTTGGTGAAAAACGGAACAATGAGGAGACTACACCTTCTTTTTTATCATCAACTTTCTTTAGGGGAAGCGATTTAACGAATTTATATGGACTTGTCAAAATTGCAATTGCAGCCCTGCCATTGTCTAGGTATAAATAGGCTTGATCGGCTTTTTTAATGGTGACATAATTATTAACACAGTGATTAACTTCATCTGTAAATGCTTTAAAATTAAGTTTGATACTCATTAAAGAAAGTGTCTCCTCAGGTTCTTTTGCATGAAACTCATCGGCGCCAGCCAAGGAACTGGTTATAACTCCTTCTGCTGTTTGTAGTATAAGCAACTCGCCCTGTTGAACTACACCAATCTCATCATCCTTTATAGATTTGCACAAATTATCGAATTGCTTAAAGCTTTCTTGTGTCATAACGATAGAAATAGGTAAGTTAATCTCTTTTGGTAAAAAGATTTCGTTTGCTCTGCCTTCTATTTGTACTTTTATAACCTGCTTCTCTACATCTATTTCAAGAAACTCAAATACTTCAAATAAATTATCACCATGGTGAATTTTTTTTATCTCATATAGCATACGTTCGATGGCTGCCTTGCGGATTTTTTTAGTTGGCAGTTGTTGAATATCCTCAAAGTGCGTTAAATGTTTCTCAGATGCTTCTTGGCAATCGCATGTACGAATGGTTGCTTGATTACTTTGATTGTCTTGGTTCGACTTCGTTTTATTTTTATCTGAATCAACGTGAATTAATTCTATAATCGACGGACCTGATGGCGGCGTTTTAAAGTGAAATACAATGTCTTTTCCTAATGGAAAGTAGCCTGGAAGCTGTTTAGCCAAATTACCATGAATTGAAAATTGTGCATCTTTTAAGTGAGTAGAACTCGTACTTAGTTTAATTTTACAACCTGAAATTAAAGGGGGCTGACCTGCAATTAACGTAAAGAGAAGGCCTTTTTTATCTATTAATATGGTTGCTAGGCTATCGACGTGGCGCCTATCAATTTCATCCGTAATATTTTTAATTAAGCGGCTTTTATTGTGAGGGAGAACAATTATCATGATTGGGCCTTATTAGATTGCAATAACTGAAAAAAATTTTGTGTATATTCGAGGACATCGGCTGAAAGGGCTACTTTGGGTGTCAAATAAATAGTTAATAATGTTTCTCCTTTAGGTACTCTTTTTACTTCAATAGTATCGTTTTCATGAGCAAACAGTGTGTTGAGTAATACTAGTTGCCGCTTAGGCTTAACTTTTCGATTAATACACAGTACAAACTTACTGCTGAGCCACCCCCAATCTTCATATTTAAATACGGCGTTAAACATATTGGCATTTTTAGAGTTGCAGGCAAGCGTGATCTGTAATGATTGTTTATCGTTCGAAAGTATGATGGGAGGTAAGTTTTTCAAAGCTGTGCGCTGTTTTTTACTCATCGGTTTAATATGATGTTTACACCCATTGGCCCAAATAAAACTGAGTGCATAGAGATCAAGCGTTTTATTATTGAACATGGTTTTAAATATGAAACCGAGTATCGAGTGTTCACTGCCATGAAGTTTTTCCCAGGCTAAACTGTGAACAATTGTTAAAGGCGCTTGTTTCGTTTTAATAGCTTTACCAAATACGACTTCTATAAGTTCACAATCACGCAGTATGATTGGCTGGCTACGTTTTTGTTCCAGATTTTTATTGGCGTATTCAGGGCTGACTTTAACTAATATACGAGAAAGATCATTAGAGTCAGGCTTTAGTCCAAGTAAATAACGTAGCTCACTGTGTGTGTATTCGCGCTGTGTATACGATGAATGAGTAGGGCTAATGATAGGCAGTAGCCAATCTATGTCATGCAAGTATGACCAGCGTGTAGTGCCATAATAAATATGACCAATTTGTTTACCCATTTCATCTAAAAAGGCGGCATCATTCACTGCGTTAACCTTTCGCCCTTCAAACCAATAATTAAAGCGAGTAGCCACAGACCTACTTGATAGCACCTCCTGCTCAAGTGGTGTTTCTCCTCGTTGTACATCGACTGTATTATTTAAGCAGTGTAGTGTTTGCAGCATAAATAGATGCACGCCACTGTGGCGAAGATGATGAAAATTAAGATGCTTACCAAATAAACACCGTAAAGCACGTGACACAGGTAATAAATAATAAAGCTGCCGTGAATGGTATTTCTCACCTTCAAACCCCAACAAGGGCTGTTCGTGGGGAGCGCTCTCTTTTACTGCCAGTAGATGTTCAAATAATGGGTGATACCGCTCAGGAAGTGTAGTGTATACTTTGCGTGTGGTATCGCTTTTAGTGTTGCCTTCAGGGGTGTTTGTTACGGTAATTGTTACAAGGCCAGTACTTAGCTCAAATTGAATATCTTTACAGCGTAACCTTAGAATTTCACCACGGCGCAGCATAGCGTAAAAGCCGAGTAAAGCAGCGATTACACAAAATAGACTACGAAGAGGGTGATGGGTGCCATTGTCGATAAGTGTTTTTATCAAGTGGTCACATTCCTCAACGCTTAAACGTGCAGGGCTTACAGAAGGCGCTATTAGCGGGCTACTAAACAGAGATAAGTTGAGCATATCTGTTTGTTCTTGGTGCTTTAAAAATCGTAAAAAATTATAAAAGGTTACTTTTACTATATCTGAGCCTATTGAGCCATAAACACACTTAGCCCATACATTAACCGCTTCTTCATCAATTGCATCAGCGTAAGATAAAGGGAAAGGCTCAATTTTACTTTTTAGTGAGGTGTAATTTTTAATTGAGCCTGTGGCAAGCTTCGCTTTTTTTACGCCACCGTACACGATTAGCTGTTTGGTATAGTCAAATAACATGCGCGGCAAAATATTAGCTGCATCCCATGATGGAGGGGCTACAGCATTCGGGTTTTCTGAGTGTTTAAGTAGTATTTCATGCTGCCAGTGTTGTTTGGTTTTTGAGTTTTTTAGCGATTCAAACCACTTGAGATCCCAGTCAATAGCGTAAATTTCATCCGCTTTGATTGTGGACTGACTGATGCCACGAGGTATACCGACGTGGCGCTCAGGATAGGCTAAATCTTTTATAAAAATAAACGGGAGTTTAAAGCGAGTGTACCAGTTTATTTGAAAACGTCTTGGCCACTCACCTTGTTTAACACCAGATAATCCTTCTTCTTCTAACCACTGAGTTAAATAGTTATGTAACTTCGCCACCGTTATCTGCTCAAGGGGCAGTGCATAATAATCACGTAATAGTCGGTAGCATATTATTGGAATATGGTAATGTGTTACTTGCGGTTGATCAGTACCACATTCAAAATGCGTTACAGCAAGGCGCGGATTAGGCATTTCGTTTGTTATAGAGTTAGAGTTATTTAAGATTGCGCACATATGCGCTAACGATAAAGGCGCGATTTCAAACCCTATCATTAATGCAATAAAACAGGGAGTTAATGGCGATCTGGTAGCAAAAAAGTGTGCTTTGTGCTGTTGATAACGAGTAAATATTTGCTGTGCATGCGCAGTACCTTTTGTAAGCTCCTCAAAATATAGATGATTCGTATCCGCTATATTTAGTTTTATTTTTTCAGGTAGTTGCCATTGACGTTCATTTCCTAAATAAAAAAGAACGCCCTCAAGTGCCTTTCGATAGACTCGTTGCTCCCCCGTTGGAATAGTATTAATTTTTTTATTTATTATATTTATTTCGGTATCATCTAAACTAGGTGTTTGTATGCTCACCACCATTAGTAAGTTATTCAATACCCATAAAATAGCTTCTAGAGATGTACTGTGTGGCCAGGTATTTACTAAATAATCATTTATTTTATTGGCCTGCTTTTCTATAAACTGTTTAGACATGAATAAACGCCTCCAAACCAATGCGCTGCGGTAGCATGTTTAAATAGTCCTTCATCACAGCAAAACGTCTTGGCGATAATATGTCACTGCCGACCTGCTCTCCCAAATTTTCATGACCCATGAGACGATCAATATCGTTGTCAAATAACTTATTTGAAAACATATGACTATTAGCACAGTGGCTAAAAAAGTGACGCAACTGATAAGGCACTACATTGGGCCAAATTTGGTGCATAAATAAGCGAAGCTCGCGACTTGTTAGGGCTTTCGGGATGTTTTTCTCACTACACGTATACCAAAGCTCATTTAATTCAGTATGTATGCTGAGTTGTGTACGAATAACTGATTGTAAGGATAAATACTGTTTAATCTCTTGTTGCAAGTAATCACAGAGTATTAGCTGCCTAAGGCGGCTTTTATCCTTAATGAATGCAATATCACCACCTGAATAGTAATCTGATAAAATACTAATACCATGCGTAGGCCTTGCACCAGTAAGTAGAATATAGAGAAATGCAATACGATAAGTCGCTTTATTATAGTAATCGCGAAGCGCTGCTTGATTAGCTAATGACGATTTTTGGCTTGGACCTTTGAAATAAATACTCTCTTTGGCATCTTCAACCATTTTTTGAAGAGATTTAAAAAAACGACTCACATCTTTATCAAGCAACGAACGACTGCTTCCTAACATAATTGCGGGAATATACACTTTGTTTTGTCCGTACTGCGAAGTGTCGATTTCAGTGTGCCTAATTGTGCCTTGTCCTAATAAATACTTAGCCTTTTGTGGTTCCTTTTTAATTAAGTTAAATGAAAAGTCTTTCAGATAAACTACAAAGTATGAATAGATACTAGCGTTTCTTGCCGCAGTTATAAGCCTTGATAAGTAGCGATTATGCGCCTTAAAAATTTTACTGCGTATATTATCACTACTTTGTTGTTGATAATATTCCGCGCTTCTATGATGAGCTTGCTGGGGTCCTATAAGTTGCGCTCTAACAATTGCACCTATCGCATTATCTGCTTTGGCGCATTTAACAAAGTAACTTTGCAGGGTGTTTTTACGGACACGGGGTAGGTGCTGTAATTTACGAGGTGTTTTCCAAGCCTTAGACATTAACTCGAATAAGTGTTCTTTGTCTTTGAGATTTAAAAAAGGCGTACCGTAAGTTTGATCGCTAATAAAGCTTTGAAAAAATGCATTTAAATAGGTCGGCATAGGTTGCCATAAATACACAATACGGTTTTTGTATTTACAGGGTCTCGCATATTCAGCCCAGGAAACGGTGCGATCATAAAAAGTTCGAAAAGTGTGTTTTTTACAAGGTTTCGTGGCAGATATTTTTATAAAATCAGGAATATCACTTGCCGAACTAATGTGCTTCCAGCCTAGTGTTAACCACATGAATAGTGCTACTGCAGTCATGGCTGGACGTGCTTTAGCATCCACACTAGCTAGCTTTATCAACATAATCGCCAATGTTGTGGCGTGCGCTAATGCATTAGGGTAACAACCACCGGCATTACTTAAACGATTACTTCTTGCAATATGCTCCGAAATACCCATTTTTAGCTCCTTATTACCGAAAAATAGAAGGGGAGGTATTAGCTAAGTTTGCCAATGTCGTTTTTTTAGGGGCATGTATACCGTGCGCTTTAAAACAACCAAGTCGGTGCTGAATATTGCTACTCAAGCCATTTTTCAAATAAAGCGTGACAGCACAGTTATATAGCAAGGTAACGCCTAATACGTGATCAATAACATCTGCTGGGTAAATATGTATCTTTAAAAACAGCTTTTTACTTAAAGGATGAGCTTTAAAGCGTTCAAGTATGTTGCTTGTTGTAAGTGTTAAATAGCTATTATCGTCAGTATCAAAAATCACAGCTAATGGGTGCAAGTCTAATAATGACTGTATTACTTCTATAGGTAAGTCATCGATACTTTGGTTCGCTCTTAGCTGTATTAAATCATTTTTGGTTAATTCAATTAGTAGCGGGTGAGGCTTCAGCTCAGCCTTTAAAAATGGTATCGATTTTTGTTTGTATTTCATAATTAACTTCTCTATACATTTTATTATCAAAGGAGCGTTAAGGCTCATTTCGAAACAGCAGTAAACTAGTCGTGTTCATAAGACCTACATAAGTACAAGCAACAAAAGTTACTTTCTTATGAGTACGGCAAGTGAATAACTAGCTCCATAGGTACAAGTCGAATCGTAAACATTATTTTTGATATATAAAAAAATTAGAGAACCCCAAAAAGTATGCTGTAATTTTTCTTTTTTAAATTTTTTTTAATTTCAGTTAGTTAAGATTTTGTTTTTATTCAAAAAAAGTTTGTTTTATGTTTTTTAATTGATTTTTATTTTTAAAGTGAATTTTGAGGTGATAAATAAGGTTATTTATGCATTTTGATGTGGACGTAGGCAGGGAGCCTGACTGAACAAGTATTTATTCAAGTCAGGCGTAGTTCATATAACTAAAGCATATAACGATGAACGTTAGTATTGATGTTCTGATTTTTAAAATAGTTGCTTAACGAAAAAAGATGAAGCAGAGAGTGAACGCTTGTTCAGCTAAAAAAATTCTAATTTTTCCGCTATTTCCGCGAGTTTAAGTTCTGAGTTTTATTCATAAATTTAAGATAGTCTCAAAAATAAATATCCACCCATCTAAACGACTTCAAATTTTAGGTTTTTCGCAAATTAATAGATTTTTTGATGAGTTTCAAAATAGAGCACCTTATTTAGCACCCTCTAAAATTTGACTTTTAAAAAACAGAATGAATTCAGTTTGTTACTTTGTTTTTTCTGTTTTTTTATTGTTTCATTTATTATATATTTTAGATTAGGTACAAATTGAATCGTAAACATAATTTTTTGATAAATAAAAAAATTAGAGCACCCTAAAAAGCATGCTGTAATTTTTAATTTTTAATTTCAATTGGTTAAAGTTTTATCTTTTAAGTGGATTTTGAGGTGATAAATAAGGCTATTTATGCGTTTTAATGTGGACGCAGAAAGGGAGCGTGACTGAATATGTATTTATTCAAGAAAAACGTAGTTCATATAACTAAAGCATATAACGATGTACGCTAGCATTGATGTTCTAATTTTTAAAATAGTTGTTTAACGAAAAAATACGAAGCAGAGAATGAACGCCTGTTCTGTATTAGTTCAAATCTAAACTAACAGTCACCATTAGAAAAATGGGTAACTGTCAGATCAAGTCTGAGCTAGTACACCTGTTCAGTTAAAATAGCTCCAATCTGTACGCTTTTTCACAAGTTTTTTCGCGAAATTTTTCGCACCTTTAAGTTTTTAACTTTTTCTTCGCAAGTTCTAAACAGTCTCAAACATGAACACCCATTTATTCAAGCAACCCCTTATTATCGCACTATTTAGGGGTTTTTATGCTTTTAGCTATTTCTCCGTAAATTGATAATAGTCTCAAATATGAACACCTGTTCAGCTGAAAATTTCCAATTTCCGTACTTTTTGCGCGAAAATTTTCGCACCTTTAAGTTTCGTTATTTTTTCGGCCTTTGAGTGTGGCTGTAAGCATGTAAGTAGTACTAATAACGTATAAAAATAGCTCTCGTAAACCCCTATTTACGATAGCTATTATTATGTTAAGTCGGTGGTTTGGTTACATCCAGCATGAAATAACCAGAAATATTGACTTGTATCTAGCGTCAATTAATTTGGCTGGTTTAAAGGTTCTCGCATTAGAACTCACACTCATACAAAAACTGGAAAAGTTAAACAACGGAAATTCTACAGATAGCTTCCATTAAAAATGGGGGGATTACCAATTAACCGCCTTTAAATAACCTATTAAGAGAATACCGCGATAAGAGCTGCTACGATGAGTTGGTTTTAAATTAAAGGTATTAAAAAACCCGCAACAATTTTAGCTCCCGTGAGAAAGCCTACTGTGTGGCTATAGTTAATTACTTTACAGAGCGTCGTTTATGGTGGTTTTTTAGTGTAAATAATGAGCGAGCTGGTTACTTTGGTCTGCCTAATATTACATTTCATCTTTGGTGATTTTTAATTTTTGCTAAATAGGGCATTATGTACCTTAAGTGTCTAGTTATACTGTCTAAGTGTGTTTTAACTAATCACTTAAAGCGTTGATTTGTGCCATGTGGTTAATTATACTGTCTATAAGTGTAATAAGTAGAGACTTAATTATGAAGCAAGAACGAGCAATTCAAAGACTGAATGAATTAGACAACAAAGGCCGCTACGTCTTTTTGCATCGAGATTTATCTAAAATTTTCCATGAAGATTCTCCGCGCTCACTAAACGAAAGTCTTGCTCGCCTTGTTAAGAGCTGTATTTTGGAGAGAGTGGCTAGGGGCGTTTATGTATATGCTTTATCTAGATATAAAAATACATCTAATACGTTGGACTTGATTGCAACGGCCTTAAGACGTGGAGAATATAATTATGTGAGCTTAGAGTCCGCGCTATCAGCGTACGGTGTAATTTCTCAGATCCCAATTGACAGGTTAACACTTATGACTACGGGGACGAAAGGTGAATATAAAACACCTTATGGCATTATTGAGTTTACACATACTAAGCGTGCAGTTAGGGATATTCTTCCTTACATTATCCAGGCTGATAGGCCTTTAAGAATAGCATCAAAGACTGCTGCACTGAGGGACTTAAATCGGGTTGGTAGAAATACCCATTTAATTGATATGGAGGTAATGCATGATGACTAAACGAGAGAACTTTAATTTTTTAGTTGGAAGAGCATTGGAAGAAAATGCCGGCTCAGGTAATAAGCCTGTAATCGAAAAAGAGCTACTTCATTACGATATTTTATTTGCGCTCGATCGAGCAGGTATACTGGATGATATTGTATTTCAAGGCGGGACGAGTTTAAGGTTATGTTACGGTTCTAATCGCTACAGTGAAGACCTCGATTTCGCAGGGGGCTATGATTTCAACAGCAAGACATTATCAAAAATGAAAGAGGTAATCGAAGAGTATATTGGTGACAGATATGGGTTTGAAATAACGGTTAAGGAGCCTCAGTCGCTTAAAAAAGATCCTAAATATACCGATTTAAGAATTGATAAATGGCAAATAGCAATAGTCACTGCGCCAGAGCACAAAAGTATTGCGAAGCAGAGGATTAAAATTGAAGTTACTAATATTCCGGCTCACACAAAAGTACCACTGCCCCTGAAACAAAATTATGCGTTTTTACCGGATGGTTATAAAGATACACTTATTTATGTTGAGTCATTAGAAGAGATAATGGCAGATAAAATTATCTCACTTCCAGCGACTCAAAGGTATGTTAGGCATCGTGATATTTGGGATCTTATGTGGTTACAACAGCAAGGGGCTACGATCAATAAGGAGCTCATTGAGAAGAAAGTGAGCGATTATAAAATAGAGGGGTTTATTGAGCTGCTTGATACGAGAATTGCATCAATTGAAGGTATTGTAAATGGACGCGATTTCGATCAAGAAATGAAGCGATTTTTAAGCCAAGAGGCATATGATCGAACGTTAGGCAAAGACAAGTTCCGTGAGTTTTTGATATCAAATTTAGTCGGATTACTCTCGTCTGCGAAAAAGGAATTGAGCATGCAGATGGATCACCGTACTGAATTTCGGCTATAGCAATCTTACATAAAGCTTATTTTTGTCAGTGGACTGCCAAGGTTTCCAAATTGTTAAGTTTAGGCATTCTTGTGCTCCATCACAAAAGCGAAGTCGGCAAAAAGTCTTTTTAAAGGGTTTACAGGTGAGGGGGTGATAAAAGGTTCTACTGCTGAACTAGTACAGCTGAGCTGAAGTGGTACAGTGATTTTGGCCACCCATTAAGAAAGAAATGTTATGCTAATAAGCATACAAATTTGGGTGAAAAAATGACCCACCGGTAAGTTTTGTGAAAATATAGGATGAAGAGAACCCGATGAGTAAACATCCATGCCTTTTTTAGTCATAGTAAGTGATACGTGTAGGTTTTCTTGTATTGGCTGGTAGTGATGTACTGAGCCATGTGTTAATACGCCAACTTCAGCATAATCAGTGCATACTGTTATATTTGTAATTTTATTTGGAAGCTGTGGTATGCCACTCATTAGTCATCCTCCGAGAATATATCTTCAATGGTATCCCAGTCTGGTAGAGAGTGTTGTTTTGAGGTAACTTCAAATTGTAAATCAACTGCATCAAGCAGTCGCTCAAATATATCGAATGAACCCGTAAAGCGACCGTTCTCAATCTCGGAAATCGTTGTTTTATTAACCCCTGCGATCTCTGATAGCTTTTGTTGCGTGTAGCCTAAAGCTTTCCTGCTAGTACTTATTTGTTTGCCAATATCTGCTCTACTCGACATATCTTCACTTATTGAATGTTAGCTATATGGCTAACATATTAGTATATAATCCCTATGTTAGCTATATAGCTAATAAAAATTATCAATATTTCACCCAATAGAGTCCAATAATTTTTCTACGGTGTTGAAGGGAACTTTGTGATAAGCGCGTTAAAATCGCAATCACCGCTTACCCGGCATTTTAAGAAATCAACACTGTCATTTGATTTGAAGTAAGGTTATGTTTACAGAGCAAGTCGAACTTCTCAAAGAACCTAGTTACGTTATTCAAAGTAAGGGGTTATTTGATTTAAATTTCAACCATACCGCCTTAATAAGAAGCTAAAAAAAACAGTTGCTTATACTTTAGCAACGTAGGATTAGGAGGTGTTTTTTGTCTTTCTTAATTGACTTGATATGTTTTTGATACCAAAATATATTGAATTTTGGTATCGGAGGTTGGCATGGCGAAAAATACAAGTGTTACATTAGGTGAGCATTTTGACTCATTTATTAGTCAGCAATTAGAGACTGGTAGGTATGGATCTGCAAGTGAAGTTCTAAGAGCTGGATTAAGAGCCTTAGAAGATCAAGAATTGAAAATGAACAATTTAAGGAATATGTTGGTTGAGGGAGAAAACAGCGGAATAGCTGACTATTCATATGACACACTATTAAGTGACTTAGATAAAGAAAATCATTGATATGAAATTTCATATATCTAAAAAAGCTAAATCAGATTTAATAAAAATCGCTCGTTACACGCAACTTAACTGGGGCAGGCAGCAGAGAAATGACTATTTAAAATTACTTGATAGCGTTTTTCATCAAATTGCAGAAGAACCAGAGCTAGGTTATATTTGTGATTACATTAGAGAAGGCTATAGAAAGCGACCGCAAGGGAGTCATGTCATCTATTACAAAGAATTCGGCAAGAAAGAAGTTGTAATTATTCGAGTTCTTCATAAAAGCATGGATGTACATCGGGCTCTCTGAAAACGTAGCTGGCCTGTATAGTTGCTTTTTTAGGAACATATCTAACCATTCTAGATTGATTGCTTTTTGACCTTTAACTTTGGGGCGGATCGTTGCGGGAGCCGTGGTTTAGGTGGATAAATCGATTTATTGGGGTTTTATGCGTGGTATAACAACGACAAAACGGACGCTGCTGCCTATCCGACTTCGTTAATGGGGCGTTTCAAATAAGGGGTAACATCTCAATTTTATGCTTTCATATGTATACGTTGTTAGTTTAAGAAACAGTTCTGGTCATTACTTTTAATGTTAAAACAAACCCACATGGTTTTAGTACTTTTTTTAAAACCGATAAGCGAGGATCTGTGTTGTTTTTCTCAATATCACGTAATGTTCTATCTGATACTTTTACATAATTAGCAAAGCGTGTTTGCGACATTTTATAAAGCTTAGTGCGAACTAATCGTACTGCATCACCTATTTCTATCTCATTATTTAAAATATCGCTCTCTATCTGTGCTAAAAATGCTAACCTTTCTAATCCATCATACTTACTCATCCATCCATAACTCCCATTTGTACAAATTCACTCTCTAGAAACTCAAGCCCTATAGACGGAAAATAAACAATACGTTCAGGGCAACCAGCGGCTAAAAGTTTCATGGGTAAATTTTTGAGCCTTTTGGCTATTTCTTGAAGATATGCAATCAATTCATCTGGATCACACATAGGTGAAATTTGCTCAGCTATATGTAAAAAGTTTACCTTGCCAGCACGTTCAAAACCCTCACCCCACTTAAATAGTCGCGTTACTATTTCAGGATCTGCTTTCATTGGCGCAAAGTCATAGATAGGGGTAAACGAAATCTTATTCTCTTTTTTGATAAATGAAATATTACGTCCATGATTGTCTGAATTTCCAAAGATTAAGTTCAAAAAGTCGCGTGCAATATATTGCTTTACAGACTCTTCAGATGACATATCAGTCGTGTTACTAATTTTTGCCCAAAGGCGATTAATCACATCAAAATGATTCTGCGCACTTCCTGGCTCTGCATTAATAATTGAATAGATACTTTCCATGCCTAACCTATGAGCAATTCCATCAACAATTTCAATATCAAAGCGAGGTAGCCATAAGCTTACTTGGCCATTATGTTCGAGCATTTTTATTAAAGAGGGATCCATAGTCTCTACTGACAAACCATCGAGCACTTGGTTTAGAACTTGGTAATAAACGCCTTCAGTCTTCAAAATATCGTTATCAATCTCTTGCCGGTTGTTTCTAGCAAATTTAGTCAAGTAAGCAGTGCCGGTTAAAGGTTTTCCTGTAAAGTCGCCATCTATATATACTTTATCTTCGACAAGCATTAACAGTAGTTTAGGATCAACACCGCCTGCACCAGTTGCCCCTCCAACCGTGGCACCTTGCTCATTGGCATATTCTAAAAAATCATACTGCAAAGACACAACGTCATTTATTTCAAAGTAAAGTACATGATTCTTGGTTAATACTTTGTTTGTTGATTCTTTAACTCGAAGATTGCCTACAGGAGAATCACATGCGTTTTCTAACAAAGCGATATGTTACTTAAAAGGTGTTTCATGCGCTACATTTAAGCGCCGTAACCACCAGGAGCGAGATTTTCCTACAGACATTAAATCATCCAAAAGAGCAGGCCATTTTAGATAGTCTGTCGGAATAATACTCAATGATGCATTAACAGAGCATGCTCTGTTATCAATACAGTCATTATCCGCTAAAGAAAACAGATATTCCGTAAAGTAAGTGAGCCTTACTTTAGAGCTCATTTCATCACCTGTAAACGTTAATTCAGCAGCATCATGCCACTGACCACCGTGAAACAATTGGAATATTACACTCATAAATACCTCAGAATTATACTTCCGAAAATTATAATAGTTATGCCCAAAAGGGAAGTATAGTTCTGTTATTGTAGGTATTCAATAAAATAAGGGGAAGTAAGCTTCTGTTTTTAGTTCATGCTAATACAAATAAGCATTAGGTAATGCCATGTAATAAACATATTAGCTACACCAGTATGTCAGGCATTGTGATATTTGGAGCTTATATGGTTACAAAACCAAGGTGATACGATCAGTAAAGTACCTAGGGAAATTAGTATGAGTTAAAAATTGTCGAATAATTATACCGTTTAAATGAACTGTTTTTAAGCATGTTAGCTTTTTTAATAGATTTTTTGATGACTTCCAAAAAATATACCACCCTATTTAGCACTCTCTAAAAAAATTTTAAAAGTTATTTTAATTCAATGGTTTATTTTGTTTTTGTGGTTTTTTACTGATTATATGTTTTAGATAGGGTTTATAGGTGGTAAATAAGATTATTTATGTATTTTTTATATGGACGCATGAAGAGAACGTTCTATATTTGGCTTCTATTATTTTCGGAGGGATTACCAAAGCAGTTGCGTGATTAAAAACAGCTGAGAAACTAGGTTTACATATAAAAATATGTGGCTTAAAAATGACAAGTTGAGGCCTTTTCAAGCATACCCGATTGTTGTGTAGATACGGTATAATCAGCAAGGCAACGGATCCTGCACTATGGCGTTCAATACTGAAAGACAATTGCAGGGATTGTTATATTGCTTAGGACCTTCCGATAAACGTCTATTACGCTGTAAATCCATGTTGTAGCCCGCTAATGACTCTGCGTATTAATTCACGGCCACGGACACTGTTCATTATTGCTCGTGCAGGTTGATTATCAAATTGAATATTGGGTGTGTATAACCAAGCATTCCAATTATCGATACTGCCGAAATACGCAGTCCCAAAGTTAGATAATCGTGCCACTTCAATCGCATTCTCACTGATCTGTTTATTTAAGTGCTTATCTTTGTTTCGTAACAAAGTACGCTTAGTTGTGCCCAACACTTTTGCTAAAGTACTCAGTTCCCATTGCATTAAGGTAGAAAAAGTACATAAGCCGGCTGTTGTTAAACCTTCTTTAACGATGGCTATTTCAGCCATAGGGTTTGAGTGTGTATTTAATTTACCAAGCGTGACGACATTGAGAAAGTCGTGCCTTGTACTTTTATTTTGTACCGTACTCATGAGTAACTCACTATAATTAATGACAACTACCTTTAGCGTGCGCAGCTAATCCGCAAAGCCCTGAGCAATATAATATAGCAATGTTATTAATTATATTCTGAATCACATACGGTTTTTGGGACACGAAATACTTATGTCGACCTTATACGCTATCAAAGCTGGAAAATATTACTAATTAGATAAGAGAACACTATCTGTTTCTATTTTTAAGGGCATATAAACCAGTGACGAGAGTCACTACAGAAATAGCTAAAACTAATAAAGTGGCTATTTGTATTGCGTTCATAAATTATCTCCTGATGAGTATATTTTAAACTTCATATTAAACTATAACTTTGAAAATTTTTAGTACAAATTTAATATGTACAGACTAAGGCTTTATCTAATGTTGTCGAGCAAACCGGTGTTCAGAATGAAGTAATCTCGCTGTATAGTATACATAATATTTTTCGTACATCGCTTGCATCATTCTTTAGATCTATATTTGATAGAATTTTAACTCATGACGAGTTTCGAGCCTAACTGCGAAATACATTGTCTAAACTGTCAGTGATGAATTACTAGACAAAATTACGCGGGCTTGACTAGTTTCATCTGAGATCATCCAGCATGGATATTTTTCCTAATAGCAAAAAGCTATATCTTTATTTGATTCTTCGCATTTGAAGTGAAAATTGAAAATACACCGCAATGGGATTATGTGTGTAGTTAACAAACAAAAAGGAAATCATTATGCCCGCATTAAATAGTAATGTGCTCGCTCAGAACCCAAGTAAAACCACTCAAATTGCACTTAAGGTATTTTTTAATATCATGAATGAGTGGGGTGTTAAAAACCAAGATCAAATCACTTTGCTTGGCAAGCTGGGTTCGACAACGTTTTATAATTGGAAAAAAGGACAAGTATTTAGCTTATCGGTAGATACGATGGAGCGTATTTCTTATATTATGGGGATCTACAAGGCATTGGGAATTTTATTTCCGGTGAGAGAGCAAGCTGATGCTTGGATCAAAAAACCAAATAATCACTTTAATAATGAATCGGCATTAACCTATATGCTTAAAGGTAGCATAGTACACTTAAACGATATGCGTAGGTATCTTGATGCACAAAGAGGTTAATACTTTATTACCTGACTGGGAGAAATTACATCGATTAGTTCCCAGTCATTATCCGCCAATCGTCTTATTTGAAAATGTTGCATCCCCCGATGAGTTTGAAGTCGTTTTTGCTATTGAATCACTCATCAATGATTGGCTTCGTGAAATGGTAGGTGATTTATCGCTTGTCGTAACAGAAGAAAGAATTTCCGGTCCAGGTTCAACACCAGTAATGGCCGCATTTACACATATTTCGATTCCCACTCGTTTTACGGATGGAACTGAATATGGGGTTTATTACGGTGCAAAAGCGCTTGATACAGCGTTTGCTGAAACTATATATCATCGAGAAAGATTCTTATCAGCAACTAATGAGCCAGACACAGAACTAACAATGCGTTGCTATATTAATAAGGTATCTCTGGACCTTCATGATATAAGCGATGATGAGTTTAAACATTTATATACCGATGACTATGTCGCTCCCCAACAGTTTGCAAAGCATATGCGTACAAACGGCAGTAATTGCTTACTGTATAAAAGTGTTCGTGATGAAGGGGGTGAATGCGTAGCCGCATTTAAGCCTAAAGCGGTGACGATCCCTATTCAAAGTGGGCATTACAAGTACATTTGGATCGGAAAAAACAGAAAATTGAAAACATCCTCGAAGTTCATCTCATTAGGTAATGTTAAGGCTGACATGATCAGACAATACATTAAGGGAAGTAGCGCGATTCATATCTGCGACTAATGACAAGCGTTTAACTGTGAATACATAAATTAGTGTATATTCAAGAATTAAAGTGACAGGACATTAGGAAGTTGAAAAAGTTTAAGTTTATAAACAATCAATCAAAAAAAGAGTTTCTAGCGTTGCCTGATAAAATTCAAAAGCGCTTTGCAAATGATTTAAACGCTATCTGTCAAAACAAAGAGCCATTTAGCAAATTTAAGCACTTAAAGGAGAGTGTAGGTATTGGCGCGGTTGAGCTGATAGAGAACGGCAGACCAGCATATCGAACGATTTACGTTGCAAAGTTTGCTGACACTGTTTTTATTTTGCACTCATTTACCAAAACCACTAACGGGGTAGACAAACAGGCAATGGACACAGCGAAAAAGCGCTACAAACTCATGCAAAAAGGATTGAACAAATAAATTATATCAGTGCTTGTATATATATCAGCGCTGATATATAGTGATTGTAAGTTAAGCAATAAGGTTGTTAAGATGAATCTTGAATACTCAAATATCTTTGATGCAATAACCGAAGATAAAGCAGAAGCCTCTGAATTACAGACGCGCTCAGATCTGATGATTGTTATTCGTGACATTATCAATGCTAAAAATTGGTCACAGGCCGATGCAGCTGCTCAATTAGGGCTAACGCAACCTCGCGTGAGCGATTTAGTTAATGGGAGAATTGAAAAGTTCAGCATTGATAAGCTAATGACTTGCTTGTATCGCATAGGTTTTCGTTTTAAGCCTGCATTTGCTGATAATCAATTAACAATGGCTGTAGAAGCAGTTACAACTAACTAATGATTGGAATGAGGCTCTGCGGGGGGGCGGTCGTGCTATTTATATCAAATTGATGAGAACTCATGTCGTTGTTGGTCTTGATAAAACTCCCTGCTCAACGGCAGATTTTGTCGGTGACATTTGCGATAGCGAGTTAATTTCTAAAGCTCTTGATGGTGTCGATGCTGTTGTTCATACAGCGGCACTTCATGCTCCACATGTTGGGATTATGACTGATAAGGAGTTTTTAGCTATTAATGTTGATGCAACAAAACAGCTTGTTCTGACAGGAATCAAGGCTGGGATTAAGCACTTTGTCTTTACCAGTACGACCGCACTTTATGGCTAGGCTTCATCTTCTGAAAGTGCAACTAATTGGATAACGGAGCAGGTCTAATTTCAACCTAAGACTATCTACCATAAAAGTAAAATACTTGCAGAAAACAAGCTTAATGAAATTTCGAAACTTTTTCGACCTTCCAGTTACAGTATTGAAATGTCTAGGTGTTTCCCTGAACCAGCGAATTTAATGGCAATATATCGCCTTACTCGCGGTATAGATGTTCGCGACGTCGCTAATGCTCATCCATGCGCTATAGATAAGCGCTTAAGTGGTTTTAATCGTTTCATTGTCTCTGGTTTTACACCATTTAACCTTAATGACTGCAAACAGCTTCATACTAATGCAAGTGCAGTTCTCAAGTAAAAGTGCCCAGAGATAACTACAGCTTTTGAGCAGAGAGGCTGGTCGCTGCCAGCGAGCTTGTTGGATCGCGTGCATGACTCTTGCGCGGTACAGGACAAACTATGGGAAGTCCACCTATTCCACTCCTTTACGTAAAACGTAAGCGTCTAGCGAACCACACCTAGCATCGATGTTCTGATTATCTAAAAATACCTGCTCAATGATAAATTCGGAGCAGGTGATGAAAACTTACAGAACAAGCGCACAGTGGCAGCAGCTTTTGCTGAAACGCAGTACGTTTAGTGGTACTAATATTGAATTCTGCCAACACCATAATGTCGCTATTACGACTTATTATAAACAACGTGCTTTACTGGCAA
>Ga0209309_10002119_pt1 | contig 18571 bp, 20 predicted proteins | sample COGITO_mtgs_1204_2_FD_184807 | JGI IMG/M metagenome (GOLD analysis project Ga0209309, IMG submission 184807) | Pelagic marine microbial communities from North Sea - COGITO_mtgs_120412 (SPAdes) (version 2) | ecosystem: Environmental > Aquatic > Marine > Epipelagic ... | reverse complement strand
CACTAACTTGGTGTAAGTGCGTCTGGTAAATGGAGACACCTGCTTTACAGGGATACGTTGATGCAGTGGTTTGGCTTTAATGTGCTTAATACCTTTATGTGAAAAAAATACCTTTATGTGAAAAACAAAAAGACTGAGCTTCAATAAGTCTCAGAAAGTCAATTAGTCTAGGTCCTTAGATGATCATCAGCAAGAGGCATATACAGGCATTAACTAAGTAATTTGACTGATGTCTTTTCAACAAGCTAACCGCAATAATTCCCCCTGACTTTTGGTAAACATATTTAAACGAACACTTTATTTTGCAAGTACGTTATTCCTAATGTGCTCAAGGGATGAAGTCATTACAAGGATCTATAATGAAACTAAAAACAATAATAATGATCGGCACTGTTGTGGTAAACACACTGTTAGGGTCATTAGCCATTGCGCAAGAAGACACCATCAAAGTGGGTGTATTGCATTCTTTATCAGGCACCATGGCCATCAGTGAAACCACACTGAAAGACACAGTGTTAATGATGATTGAAAAACAAAATAAAAAAGGCGGGATCTTAGGCAAAAAGCTTGAAGCCGTAGTAGTTGACCCTGCATCAGACTGGCCGCTATTTGCAGAGAAAACCCGGGAATTGTTAGCCAAAGATAAAGTCGACGTGATATTTGGTTGCTGGACCTCGGTATCTCGTAAGTCTGCATTACCTGTTCTTGAAGAACTCAATGGTTTGCTGTTTTACCCTGTGCAATACGAAGGTGAAGAATCATCAAAAAACGTGTTTTACACTGGCGCTGCGCCTAATCAACAAGCTATTCCTGCGGTTGATTATTTGATGAACGATATAGGTGCCACGCGTTGGGTATTAGCGGGTACGGATTATGTTTACCCCCGCACCACCAACAAAATTCTTGAAGCTTATCTAAAAGCCAAAGGGGTGAAAGATGAAGACATCATGATCAACTACACACCCTTTGGCCACTCTGATTGGCAGGGCATAGTGTCTGAGATTAAAACCTTTGGATCCACAGGCAAAAAGACCGCCGTTGTGTCAACTGTAAACGGCGATGCCAATATTCCTTTCTACAAAGAATTAGGTAACCAAGGTATCTCTGCTGAAGATATTCCTGTTATTGCTTTCTCGGTAGGTGAAGAAGAATTATCCGGTTTTGATACGGCCCCTCTTGTCGGCCACTTAGCTGCTTGGAATTATTTCCAAAGTGTTGAATCTGACGCCAACGATGCATTTATTGCCGATTGGAAAAAGTATATCGGTGATGACAAACGTGTCACTAATGACCCAATGGAAGCCACCTATATCGGTTTTGAAATGTGGGTAAAAGCGGTTGAAAAAGCCGGTACCACTGAAGTAGACGCTGTTGAGCGAGCCATGATTGGCGTGGCGGTACCTAACTTAACAGGCGGTACAGCGGTGATGAATGCTAACCATCATTTATCTAAGCCTGTGCTTATTGGTGAAATCCAAGAAAACGGTCAATTTGAAGTGGTATGGGAAACCCCAGACACAGTGATTGGTGATGCTTGGTCAGACTTTTTACCTAGCTCTAAAAACCTTATCTCTGATTGGACTGCACCGGTTAGCTGCGGCAACTTTGATGTCAAAACAGCGAGTTGTTCAGGTCAAAATTTCTAAGCTTACCCTGGTTGTTCGGCTTCTCAATTTTTAAGGGAAGTCGAACTTTTTTAATGCATATGGCAAGGAACAGGTAATGCACCGAATATTTTTACTATTGCTGCTGGTAGCTGTGTCTGGGCAAAGTTATGCCATCACAGCAGACGTAGAAGCCCAAGCCAGTTCGCAACTCAGCGCTTTGGTTAATCAGTTGCACCACACCAAATTACGCAAAATGGCGCCGCTTATAGAGCAAATTTCCCAAACCAAAGAGCCATTAACGCGCAACGTATTGCAATTTATGCTAGACGGCGATTTGTATTTTTTAAAGGCCAATAAACAAGTTGTACGTGCTCAAGTTACAACAAATAAACGTTATCAATTAACCGATGTATTGACTGAAAAGTCATTGCCAGAGGTAAAAAAGTCGCACATTTCAAAAATCAAAACCAACAACAGATTACGCAGCACCTTACGTAGCATGATTGCTAAAATCGACTTAACTGACGAAAACAAACAAGTGCGCTTACAGGCCGTACAACAATTACTCGGTTCACTGGGTAAAGAGTCAACCGCTATCATCACCGAGCTAATTGACAACGAAAAAGACCAAGAAGTGCACCAGCTGATGACCACTACTTTAGCTTTACAGCAATTAAAAACCGCTGAGGTGGGTCAAAAAATTGAAGCACTAATACAACTTCATGGCTCATTAGAGCCCGCAGTTAAAAACGAAGTCGTAAGGTTATTAGCCAAGCTGCCTGAAAAAGAACTTACCCCAGACCAACAAACCCTGAAACAAGCCTTAAACAGCACATTGACTGACATCGAAAGTCGAGCCAGCTTCTACAGTGCAGCAGAAACCGTATTTTTTGGCTTAAGTCTAGGCTCGGTATTGTTATTAGCGGCCATTGGTTTGGCTATTACCTTTGGGGTGATGGGCGTAATTAATATGGCCCATGGCGAAATGATCATGTTAGGCGCATACACCACTTACGTTATCCAATTAGCCTTTCCTTCGCTGATTGAATACTCATTACTGATTGCAGTGCCGGCGGCGTTTATCGTGTCGGGAAGCGTGGGCATTATCATCGAAAGAGGGGTTATTCGTTTTTTAAAAGGCCGGCCACTGGAAACCCTATTAGCGACCTTTGGAATTAGTTTGATTTTACAACAGTTGGTGAGAAGCATTTTCTCGCCGCTAAACCGCCAAGTTATCAGCCCACAATGGATGAGTGGTTCGTGGCAAATTAACCCTATTTTTTCCCTCACCTTTAATCGTTTGTACATCATCATATTTTCTATTTTTGTGTTTGTTTCGCTGTTGATGATCCTTAAAAAAACCTCTTTAGGTTTACATGTGCGAGCTGTATCCCAAAACCGAGATATGGCGCGAGCATTAAGCATTAAAAGTAACAGGGTAGATGCAATTACCTTTGGACTTGGCTCTGGCATTGCTGGTGTGGCGGGCGTGGTATTAAGTCAACTCACCAACGTTGGGCCCAACTTAGGTCAGGCCTACATTATTGACTCATTTTTAGTAGTGGTGTTTGGCGGTGTCGGTAATTTATGGGGCACCTTAGTCGCAGCTATGTCACTTGGGCTGACCAATAAATTCCTTGAGCCGCTAACAGGCTCAGTATTAGCCAATATCATCGTACTGGTTGCTTTGGTCTTGTTTATTCAAAAACGACCCAAAGGGCTATTTCCACAAAAAGGGCGGTCTACAGACTAATGAATACACTGATCACTGAAGACAGCAAAAAGGCATCATTGTTTGCCAGCAACAATCCACTGCACCTTACCATTGGCATATTGCTGCTCACCACACTATTGGTGACCTTAGGTAATCTGATTTTTCCCGAGTCCTCAGCACTGCATGTGAGTGATTACACCGTCAGCCTACTGGGTAAATACTTGTGTTATGCCTTACTCGCCTTGGCGGTAGATTTAGTCTGGGGTTATTGCGGTATTTTAAGCTTAGGTCATGGGGCATTTTTTACCTTAGGCGGGTATGCCATGGGCATGTACCTAATGCGTCAAATTGGCGATCGCGGAGTATATGGCAATCCTGATTTACCCGACTTTATGGTGTTCCTAAACCTAACTGAATTACCTTGGTTTTGGGCTGGATCTGACAGTATTGTGTGGATGGTTTGCCTGGTGTTTTTAGGCCCGGGATTGTTAGCCTTTATTTTTGGTAGTTTGGCTTTTCGGTCAAGGGTCAGCGGCGTGTATTTATCGATTATGACTCAGGCAATGACTTACGCACTGATGTTAGCTTTTTTCCGCAACGAGATGGGGTTTGGTGGCAACAATGGCTTAACCGACTTTAAAGAGATTTTTGGCTTTTCATTACAATCTCCCAGTACCAAGTTGGGTCTATTTATTGCCACAGCTATTGCCTTAGCTTTAGCTTATTGTGTGTGTCATTTTATTGTGAAATCGAAAATGGGCCGAGTGGTCACCGCCATTCGTGATGCCGAAAACCGGGTTAGGTTTGTCGGTTATAAGCCCGAACACTACAAAGTATGGATTTTTGTGGTTTCAGCTATGTTGGCAGGATTAGCGGGAGCTTTGTACGTGCCACAAGTGGGCATTATTAACCCCGGTGAATTTTCACCACTGAACTCCATTGAGATGGTCATTTGGGTTGCTGTAGGTGGGAGAAATTCTTTATACGGGGCGATCATAGGCGCGGTTATTGTCAGCTACGCCAAAACCCGTTTTACCGCCATCATGCCCGAAGCGTGGTTGTTCGCTTTAGGTGGTTTATTTGTATTGGTTACTTTGTTGTTACCCAAAGGTATCGCCGGATTAATTCCCAGCATTAAACAAAAATGGGCGAATCGTCAAAGTGCCAAGCAACCGGCGCCTAAGGGAGCAAACTGATGATGGTTAATAAAGCAGGCTCAGCGTTACGGGCAAGTGAAAATATCGTGCCCGATACCCGTCATGGCGTTATTTTATATGTCGAAGACGTCAACTTAAGTTTTGATGGTTTTAAAGCACTCAATAACCTCAATCTTTATATTAATGATGGAGAATTACGCTGCTTAATTGGCGCAAACGGTGCGGGTAAAACCACATTAATGGACGTGATCACCGGAAAAATTCGGCCTGATAGCGGTAAGGTTAACTTCGGCCAAAAAGTAGATCTATTACAACTGGATGAGTCTGAAATTGCCAGAGCCGGTATTGGCCGTAAATTCCAAAAACCCACAGTGTTTGAAGAATTATCGGTGTTTGAAAATATTGAACTAAGCCTTAAAGGTGACAAAGGTATTTGGAACGCACTGTTTCATAAGTTATCCGGCGAACAACGAGATCGCATCGGCGAAATTCTGCACACTATTGGTTTAGTCACCGAGTGTCATTATCCAGCGGGTAGATTGTCTCATGGGCAAAAACAATGGTTAGAAATCGGCATGTTATTAGCTGCCCAACCTAGGGTGTTATTAGTGGATGAACCAGTTGCAGGCATGACAGGTCAAGAAACTGAACGCACCGCAGAATTACTGACGTCTTTGGCAGGTGATCATTCGGTTATTGTGGTTGAGCACGATATGGCCTTTGTGCGTTCAATCGCCAGAAAAGTATCAGTATTACACCAAGGTTCGGTATTAGCAGAAGGTTCTATGGCTGAAATTCAAGCCAACCCCGATGTTATCCGCGTGTATTTAGGCGAGGAGCAAGGATAAGATGATCACATTAAGCGCAGTCAATCAAAAATATGGCGGCACCCAGATTTTATGGGATTTGGACTTGGCGATCAAACCCGGTTCTCGCACCTGTATTATGGGCCGCAATGGTGTGGGTAAAACTACTTTGTTAAAAACCATTATGGGACTACTACCTATTAATTCCGGCAAACTCACCTTTGGTGACAGAGATATCAGTAACAGCTCAGTTGAATTACGTCCGGATATTGGTATAGGCTACGTGCCACAAGGGCGGCATATTTTTCCTCAGTTAAGCGTTGCAGAAAACCTAACGGTTAGCTTGAACTGTAAACGTCAAACCAGTAAAACCCTACCCGAACATATATTTGAACTGTTTCCGGTGTTAATGGAAATGTTACATCGACAAGGCGGTGATTTATCGGGTGGTCAGCAGCAGCAACTCGCTATTGCACGTGCTTTGGTGCTTAATCCAAGCGTACTTATCTTGGATGAGCCAAATGAAGGTATTCAGCCCAATATTGTGCAGTTAATCCGTGATGTGCTGCTTAAACTCAATAAAGAGCAAGGCATGACCATCATTTTAGTCGAACAAAAATTACCTTTTGCTCGAGCTGTAGGTGAAGAGTTTGTATTAATGGAAAAAGGCCAAGTGATATCGTCTGGCCCCATGACAGGACTAACGGATGAATTGGTCGGTGAATATTTAGCGGTTTAAAATAATTTTTATTGGAAGCCCTTTACCATAGGTAACAGATGACAGAAGCAGCAATAGATATAGTAAAAAGTCAGTGGTTAGCTAGTTTAGAGTTGCAGTTAGGCCATTCATCTTATGGCACGCAACTGACTAAAACCAAACGCTGCGGACCTTTGACCATTCAAAAAGCTTTTTACCCGGAAGGTAGAGATTGTGCACATTTGTATTTATTGCATCCACCAGCAGGCATAGTCTCTGGCGATGAACTACATATTGGTATCGAAGTGCTGCAAAACGCCCATACTTTAGTCACAACACCCGGCGCAAACCGCTTCTATCGGGCTCGTACCGACTTATCTATAGGCGACCCTAAGCAAACTCAAATTACCAAAATCAGCTTGGATGCTGGCGCAAAATGTGAACATTTCCCTCTAGAAACCTTAGTGTATAACCAAGCCAATGGGGTTAATAATGTCGAAGTCCGTTTGCATAATAGCAGTGTGTATTGCGGCTGGGATATGACTTGTTTAGGCTTGCCTAGCTCATCTGAAGACTTTAGCGCTGGACGTTTTACCCAGCTAAATACTCTCTATCGTGATGACATTTTGATTTACCACGATAAAGTATTGATTGAATCACGCAGCAATATTCAACATCACGCTGCTGGTTTGGCTGGCAATAGCGTTTTCGGCACCTTTTTAGCCTACGCGCCAAGCAACCAAGTGAGTGATGAACAAAGGGCTCACTTGATTGCACAACTTAGAGCGGTAGTGGTAGAACATGCTGCCAGCTCATTAATTAGTATTACCGATATTCGACAACTATTAGTGATGCGTTATTTGGGACAACAAGCCCATCAATGCAAAGATTTATTTATTGAGCTGTGGAAATTAGTACGTCCTGTGTATATTGAAAAACAAGGCATACAACCCAGAATTTGGTTTACCTAAAGGCGGTTTTTATTAAGCCTAGATTAAAAGCATAGAGATTAAGATGGATTTATTACCTAGAGAAAAAGACAAACTTCTACTATTTACCGCAGCCTTGTTGGCTGAGCGGCGCTTAAAACGTGGGGTAAAACTCAATTACCCTGAAGCCATGGCCTATATTTCCATGGAAATTATGGAAGGCGCGAGAGACGGCAGAACCGTGGCAGAAATGATGGATTATGGCCGTACTTTATTAACCCGAGATCAGGTTATGGATGGTATTGCTGAACTCATCGCTGAAGTGCAAGTTGAAGCTACTTTTCCAGACGGCACTAAGTTAGTCACAGTACACAATCCGATTGTTTAGAAACAAAGAAAATAGAGAGCGCAAAAGATGATCCTAGGCGAAATCAAAACCGATGCAGGCGAGCGTTTACTCAATGTGGGTCGCGAAAAACTCAAGCTCACCGTCGCCAATTCTGGTGACAGGCCAATTCAAGTAGGCTCCCATTATCATTTTTATGAAAGCAACGCCGCACTGACCTTTGATCGAGAACAAAGTAAAGGGTATCGCTTGGATATCACCTCAGGCACAGCAGTACGTTTTGAGCCAGGGCAAGAGCGGGAAGTCACACTTGTGCCTTTTGCTGGGAAACGCCGAGTCTATGGATTTAGAGCCTTAGTCCAAGGAGCATTATAATTATGGCCAGTATAGATAAACAGGCTTATGCCCATATGTTTGGCCCTACTGTGGGCGACAGAGTGCGTTTAGCCGATACCGATTTATGGCTAGAAGTAGAACAAGACGCCACTACCTATGGCGAAGAAGTCAAATTCGGCGGCGGTAAAGTGATTCGTGATGGTATGGGTCAAAGCCAAGCGTCGTGCAAAGACACGCCAGATTTGGTGATCACCAACGCTTTAATTGTTGACCATTGGGGCATAGTCAAAGCAGATGTAGGCATTAAAGATGGGCGTATAGCCATAATAGGCAAAGCCGGTAATCCTGATATTCAAGACAATATTAATATCGAGATTGGTCCGGGTACTGAAATCATTGCCGGTGAAGGTCAAATACTCACTGCTGGTGGTATTGATGCACATATTCACTTTATTTGCCCACAACAAATCGACGAAGCCTTAATGTCGGGTGTGACCACTATGATTGGTGGCGGCACTGGCCCAGCAACAGGCACCAATGCCACCACCTGCACACCCGGACCTTGGAACATTCACAAGATGTTGCAAGCTACCAATGATTTCCCGATGAATTTTGGTTTTTTAGGCAAGGGTAATGCAAGTTTACCCTTAGCCTTAGAAGAACAAATTGAAGCGGGTGTCTGTGGATTAAAACTGCACGAAGATTGGGGTACCACACCGGCAGCTATAGACAACTGCCTTTCAGTGGCTGAAAAATACGATGTACAAATCGCCATTCACACTGATACCTTAAATGAATCAGGCTTTGTCGAAGACACCATAGGTGCATTCAAAGGACGCACGATTCACACATATCATACCGAAGGTGCCGGTGGTGGACATTCACCAGATATTATTCGCGCTTGTGGCGAGCCAAATGTATTGCCCTCGTCAACTAATCCCACAAGGCCTTACACCATCAATACCATAGACGAGCACTTGGATATGTTGATGGTGTGTCATCATTTAGATCCCTCCATTCCAGAAGATATTGCCTTTGCCGATTCGCGTATTCGTAAAGAGAGCATAGCGGCCGAAGATATTATGCATGACCTTGGCGCCATCAGTATGATTGCTTCTGACTCACAAGCTATGGGTCGTGTGGGTGAAATGATCACTCGTACATGGCAAACCGCGCACAAAATGAAGCAACAAAGAGGACCGTTAGCCCCCGATACTGAGCGAAACGACAACTTTAGGATAAAACGTTATATCGCCAAATACACTATTAACCCTGCGATCAGCCATGGTATTAGTCATGAAGTGGGTTCGATTGAAGTAGGTAAGTTGGCGGATTTAGTTTTATGGAAACCGGCTTTTTTTGGTATTAAACCGTCGATGATCATCAAGTCCGGGTTTATTGCTGCCGCGCCTATGGGTGATGCTAATGCGTCTATTCCCACACCACAGCCTGTTTATTTTCGTCCTATGTTTGGTTCATTTGGTTCGGCTTCGGCCAAAACCTCTATGACCTTTATGTCTAAAGCATCGATAGACCTAGGTGTGCCAGAAAAAATTGGTATGACTCGTATGGTAGGCGAGTGTAAAAACACCCGCAATATTGGCAAAAACGACATGATCCACAATAGCTGGCAACCCAACATCGAAGTGGACGCGCAAACCTACGAAGTACGGGCCAATGGTGAATTACTCACCTGTGAACCTGCGACTGTATTACCTTTAGCCCAGCGTTATTGTTTATTTTAATTGTGCTTTATAGAACGCTTTTATGCTTCATTGTTTTCGTTTTTCGGTGAGTCACATATTATTTATATGCTCCCCAGCAAAAAACTCAACAGCTTTGCCTAAAAGCGTTCTATTTCGCACAATGCATTAGGAATTAATTAAAACATGTTGCAAGCATTTGAACGTCTATCTCATAGTCATGATCCCATTGATGACTCAGTGACTTTGGATCATGACACTCGTAAAAAAGCGCGGATTAAAATCAGCACCGACCAAGGCCAAGACTTGGGAATTTTTATGCAACGAGGTCACCCTTTGCTGGTGGGCGAAGTATTAAAAACCGAGTGTGGTTTATTAATTGAAATAAAAGGCAAAGCGGAAGACGTTTCCACCGCTATCGCCACAGACTGGATGGACTTCAGTCGCATTTGTTATCATTTAGGCAATCGTCATACTTCTTTGCAAATTGGCGAGTTGTGGGTGCGTTTTAAACCTGATCATGTATTAGAAGAATTAGCTGAAAATTACGGGTTATCGATTAATAGAACCCCCTCGATATTTGAGCCAGAAAACGGAGCCTATGGCAACCAAAGTCATGGTCACAGTCATTCCCATGAATGAAACCACAGCTGAATCAAACCCTTTAAGGCTCAACCGGTTATTGCAATTATGCAGTGCCAACTTGCCTGTAGGTGGGTTTTCGTTTTCTCAAGGTTTGGAATATGCAGTGGAAATGGGCTGGGTCAATAACCCCCAATCGACCAAAGAGTGGATTGCTTTTAATTTAAATCAGTCGATTGCTTATACCGACTTAGTCTTGTTAAACCGCCTGCAACAAGCCCTAGTAGCAGATGACTTTGGCAGTTTTAATAAGTGGAACCAACATGCTCTAGCGTGCCGTGAAAGTAACGAATTATATTTTGCCGATGTGGCGATGGGCAAAGCATTGATGCGTTTACTTAAGGATATTCAAGGTATTGATAGTCAGCACTATGTGGCGTTAATCAAACAAAAAGAAATCAGTTTTGTGAGTGCCTTTGCATTAAGTGCCTATTTGTTTGGCCTTGAGTTAAGCGCCATGCAGAGTGGTTTTTGTTGGGCTTACATCGACAACCAAGTAGCAGCAGCCACAAAATTAGTGCCCCTAGGCCAAACACAAAGTCAAAACCTATTGTTTGAATTAACCCAACTAGTTGCACATGCAATCGAACGTGCTAATCAATTAGATGATGACAATATTGGTGCCAGCTTGCCGCGCTTAGCCATGGCCAGCGCTTGGCACGAAACCCAGTACACACGATTATTTCGCTCGTGATTTTAACAATCAAAACGAACAACATTTATTTAAAAAGAAGTGAGTTATGACAAAAAACAAACAAATATTACGCATCGGTGTAGGTGGCCCAGTTGGTTCAGGCAAAACCGCGTTATTACGCATGATATGCCTTGAACTCAGAGACAAATACGACATGGCCGTTGTCACCAACGATATTTACACCCGTGAAGACGCCGAGTTTCTCACTCGCCATGGGGCACTAGCGGCAGACCGCATTTTAGGTGTCGAAACTGGCGGTTGCCCACACACTGCTATCCGCGAAGACGCTTCCATGAACCTAGCAGCCATCGATGACTTACAAGAACGTCACCCCAATTTAGACTTTGTATTAGTCGAAAGCGGCGGCGACAACCTTAGCGCCACGTTTAGCCCAGAATTATCAGACTTAACTTTATACGTGATTGACGTATCAGCTGGTGATAAAATCCCTCGCAAAGGTGGCCCCGGCATTACCAAATCAGACTTATTGATCATCAATAAAATTGATTTGGCCGAGTTAGTGGGTGCCTCGTTAGAAGTAATGGACCGAGATGCGAAAAAAATGCGTGGTGACAAACCCTTTGTTTTCAGTAATATGAAAACCAAACAGGGTCTAGACGACATTATCCGATTTATTGAAAAAGAAGGCATGTTGCAGATATAGCAGCAGGCTTGATTAATCCCATTGAATAAAAACTAATCAAGGAACACTTATGAAATACCTACTTACACTGATTTGTCTTTTCGTCACTAGCAGCGCAACGGCCCATGAAGATCACGCCCTTGGCGAGAATATTCATATTGCTTACCACCTAGCATTTTGGAGCTTATGTGCGCTGGTTGTTTATAAAGGTTATGTTTGGTTTAAAACGAGAAAGAACAGTAAACAGCAAAGATAAATTCACTTACCTTTGGTATTGCTAAAATGAGCTATGATAATAAGTCATATTAGCCTGTCGGATAGTGAAATGTGTCTATTGGGATTGAATAGACAGGTCTGGCTGGGTAGCTTTTTGTTGCTTGATTTTTATAGGTAATTTAATTGCCTTATCAAGTTTGATCATATAAATATTTCGTCCCATGCCCCAAAACTCTTCGTCAGAGAAAATTATGGTGTTGTCGTCGTAAAATGTGACCGCTTCTTTTTGTGTCACTATACCTAATTCTATTTCATAAACGTCACCAGAGAAAAAGTCATCTCCTTTCCAGTTTTCAAATAACCACAAGCGTTCAGAATCTAATAATACTAATTTACTGCGATCAGGGCTAAGTGCTGCAGAGGTGATCCAACAAAGTTCTTTAACATAAGTACAAGAAGAAAAGTTGCTCACGAACTCTGCTTTATAATTGGCCGCTACATCACCGATACGATACAAGGTCGTTTTGCCATCAAAGGGCTGGGTACGATTTTTAGTAAATAAATACAACGACTTATTATAATAAATAAAAGCTTCAATATCGTAGTTGTGGTTATTTACATCGCCCTTTGATGAATATTCAGGATAGGTAAACTTAATGATTTCTGCTGTTGTGGTGTCGGTTTTTATATCAATGGGATTTTCAATTTTATAAATCGTAAGCCATTCCCGATCTTTATCGTTATTGCCAAAATCACCAATAAAAAAGTGCCCAAAATAGTCTTGGGTCATATCTTCCCAATCCCAATTTTTGGCATTTTCTATGGTGATTGTTCTAACCACTTTTCCTTCATCATTTACCTGATACAGTTTTGCGCCGTTGTCGCCATCATTAATCGCCCACAATCGATGCCTTTTATCATACTCAATACCTGATATTTCTTTCAGAACAGGGTCAACCGTAAGATATTTACTATTATTTAATAGCCATATTCTATAACCAATCAATACTGAGAACACAACAACACTCATTACGGCTATGCGGCCAACTTTGTTTTTCATTAGCAGTAAATATTAATCTGTTGTTTACCGTTAGGGGAGGCCAGTATAACTTTTTTATAGGTAAATGGTGAGGCGTTTGTATAAGCTGATTAGTTGGGGCTGTAACACACTTATTTGAGGTGGAGCAGATTAACCACTCTATTTCTTGCGACTCTTTGTGCCTGAGAAAGCGCCTGTTCAGCAGTATCCATTAAGGTGTGATAACAATAAGTTGTTCGAGTGCACAACACGCCTAAACTTGCAGTGAGACGAATGTTTTGCAGACGATATTGGATATCAATTTGACCAACAGCCAAGCGTAATCTTTCTGCCAATTGTAGGGTATTCGCTTCATCAGTATTTGGCAAAACGACTACAAACCTTTCTTGCCGAATCTGACCAATAAAATCGCCTTTATGAAGAATTTTGCTGATGGTTTTAGTAACAGCACTTAAAGCCTGTTGTCCAGTTTTTGAACCATACTGTTGTTTGATTGAATCGAAATGGTCAATGTCGAGTAGAATCAAACTTATTGGCTGTTTAGCACGTTGGCAGTTAGCCATTACTTTTGCAGCTATATCTGCAATTCCTTGGCGATTTAGGGTGTGTGTGAGTTCATCCACTATCGACTCTGTTTTGAGGCGTTCAGTTACGTCAGCTATCACTAACATAAGTAAGGCGATGCCAATCGCGGTGAAATTTGCAGGAAGCACAAGGTAGCTGACAATGTCATAGGCTGACGCGATGTGTTGCTCAGTCATAGATGTTTGCGTGACTAATAACATTCCTCGCAGTGCGTGTATCAAAGCACTCACTTGGCAAATTACCGCGACTACTTTTTCGATTGCAGATAAAGTGCCCGATTTTTGCCAAACAATGTATGCATTAAGTTGCATGCAAATGGCTATAAACCACGGACTAATCGCCATTTTCAATCCAAAATCATTTTGAATCGACGAAAAGTACACAATCCAATGCAAGGCAATAAATGCCGCAAAAACAAACCATATAATGTTCCACGAGCGCTTAGATCGGATGACCAACCCGTAAGTGACACCCGACACCGATATCAGGGTAATAAAAATATCAATTAGCCAAAAAAGGGTTTCCGAGCCAAATGCTTGAACAGGTACAAGGTTGATGACCCAGCCGATAGCGCCAAACAGAAATCCAAATGACCAATACAGCAAATAAGCTTGCCGATGTGCCGTATGCCAGATAAAAAACATGACAAAACTGAATATAAGGTAAGTTAAACCTTGTGAGGCAACCAGATGAAATAGGTACGACAAAATTATCCCAAAAAAGAAAATTGCGTGTATTGGTTAAGGAGAATAAACGCTACCTCTAATCTAAGCAATGATCAACAAAGCCTAAAGGCGAAGTAGGCTAATAAGCCTGGTGCTAGCAGCAGAAAACATCGCACTATGTTAAAACACTAAGTTTTAGTGCCCTTCAAATAGTGACTGAGATCTGCCAATTCTCTAACAAATCGTTTTTTGCGCTTAGATGCCCAAATCCAAATACAGGGTAACGTAACGGCATTTAATGCCACGGTGACAAGAACTTTACGGAGAAGTTTATCTGGCGGATATGCCTCAGAATAATATAGACCCGCACAAAAAACGCACATTACCAGCACGCCAAACCAAACAGCATGCAAACTCAAATTAGCAATTTTGATATTGCTTTCAAATTGTTTTTGTAACTTTTGAATATGCTGTTCTGTCGATACGCTCGAACAAAAATCGTCAGCAATTCTACTTATAATTTTCGTTGAGCTCTACTGATTGGCAGCTTACCCATAGCAACGGCATTGCCTAGTAATACTATTGCAACACCAATAAATGCCTCTACATGCCATTGATATCCTTCAAAAAGGGTGGATAAAATCAAAGCAACAATAGGATAAATTAACACCACATAGGCAGCTTTATCTGATCCCATTTGTTTAACCAATTGCATATAAGCACCAAAGGCCAACACTGAGCCAAACACCGATAAATATAAAATTGAATAATAGTAAGTTGGGTTAGTCGGGATCGTAAACTCGGCACCATTAAACAGGGCCGCAGTAAAAATAAATATCACGCCATAACTCATGGCCCAAAAGTTCATTTGTACAACCGGTGTGCCATGATCAAGGATACGCTCAGATATGACGTTGCCCAAAGAAGCAAAAAAGAACGAGGTGAAAGCTAAACTGATACCTAATAACAAATATTGATTAGCACTGACTTTGGCAAACTCTGGCAAGAATATTAAACCTATGCCAAACATGCCTAAAGTGGCACCTATCATGACCTCTTTACGAATAGGTTTTTTCAGCAAAACACGTCGTAACAATACATTAAAATACACCATCCCTGAGCTCATTAACGCCACAATGGCGCTAATAATATATTGTTGGCTTTGGTATAAAAGTGTGTAATCAAGGGTATATAAACATAAGCCTACGCCGGCCATTTTGATATGGATATGCCTAGGTAAACTTAGGGATAACTTTTTGATTTTACAGTAACTAAATAGAATAATTGCAGCAATCAAGAAGCGATATGCAACCGATAGTGTTGGGTCAACTTCACCAAATTGAAAGGTGATAGCCAGCCAAGTTGAGCCCCAAATAAGCACCACAACAAAAAAAAGAACAGGGTTAGACAACAGTTTATTACTCGTTACTAAAGGTTATACTGGCGGCAATTGTAACCAGTAAATGTATGTAAGTGACTCATTTATGAAAAAAATACTACTGTTTATCGCTGCTATTGTGGTTGTGTTGTTAGTTGTTGTGATTTTTCGAGCAACGACTGTTTTTGAAAACAACCAATATCAAGTCACTGACTCTTTAAAACCTATTGCATTAGACGAAAGCGCAGTGATAGATAGGTTTAGTCAAGCACTACAAATTCCCACCATCTCTTATGACGATACAAGCCTGCTTGATCACGGGGCGTTTCAAGATTTTCATCAACATTTATTGCAGTCTTTTCCGTTAATGCATGCAAAAACACAACTCACTAAGTTTAATGATTACAGCATGGTTTACCGGTTAAAAGGACAAAACTCACAACTCAAGCCGGCACTTTTTATGGGGCATATGGATGTAGTGCCTGTTGATGAACAAACCCAAGACCAATGGTTGCAACCACCATTTAGTGGAAACGTCATTGACGGCGTGATTTGGGGTAGAGGTGCGATAGACGACAAAGTCAGTGTGCTGGCGCTGATGGAATCTATGGAGTGGTACCTACAACAAAATAACCAGCCAGAAAGGGATATCTATTTTGCCTTTGGTCATGATGAAGAAGTAGGCGGCAAAGGCGCAATAGCCATAGCTAAATATTTTGATGAGCAAGATATCCAGTTTGAATTTATCTTGGACGAGGGCGGCGTGATTACCGACGGTATTATTCCAGGCACTACTCAGCCCATAGCCCTTGTGGGTGTGGCCGAAAAAGGCTTTGTGAATTTTAAGTTGTCAGTTAAAGGTGAGGGGGGCCACTCTTCACAACCCCCCACACATACTGCAGCGGGTATTTTAGCCCAAGCTATCGTCAAGGTAGAAAACAACCCCTTTGCTGCACGAACTGAGTTTTTTGATTTAATGTTCGATAACATTGGTTATTCGATGCCTTTATCTAAACGTTTACCTTTGGCTAATTTATGGTTGTTTGAACCCTTAGTACTGAACACTTTACTTAAAAGCCCCAGCTCAGCGGCCAGCGCCCGCACCACCACCGCGGTCACCATGTTACAGGGCAGCACTAAATCAAATGTATTACCCACTATTGCCACTGCAGTGGTGAATTTTAGAATTTTACCGGGGGATACTATCGAAAGCATTCAAGCACATCTTGAGCGTGTGATTGACGACCCTAGGGTGACGCTTTCTACTGATCTCGCTAACGAAGCATCCGCTGTATCACCCACCGACAACATTGGATTTAAGTTAATTGAAAGCTCAATAAGACGATTGGACAACAATGTTCTGGTTACAACCTACTTAGTATTAGGGGCAACAGATTCCCGGCATTTTCAGGGGCTATCAGATAATATTTACCGTTTTATGATGGTCTCGCTCAATCCAACCACATTAAAACAGTTCCACGGTCTTAATGAGCAGATCCCTGTAAAAGACTATCTCAACGCCATCCAATTTTATTATGCCTTGTTAGAGCAAACGGCAAGTGGCAAGCCACAGTATAATTAACTGGGGAAGCCATCACACTTGTTGGCTAGTTTGCCATCGTCATACCAACTAGCCCGTTCAGCCCAAAAGATATTATCGTTGGGTTGAATATTAGGTGGGGAATCTAAGCTACCCGCAGGCACCAGTAAGGCTTTGCCGCTTTTAGTCACAAAAGGTAAGCCACAGCCACATTCGCTGCAAAACACCACAGTAAAATCACGGTCGGGATAATTGAATTGTTTTTTATATTCTTCGCCAGTTGTCCATTTGATAGCGTCTGGACGAGTAAATAAATTAGATGCATGTGCCGAGCCGGTAATTTTTCGGCATTGCTGACAATGACAAAAATAGAAACCGTTGAAGTCATTATCAACTTCATAAGTGACCGCGCCACAAAGGCAGCCTCCGCTAATCTTGTTGCTCATGTTTTATCCTAATGATGTCAGCTGGAATGAATAGTAAAATGAGCCCGCCCATTTTCACCTGAAGTAAAGTCACCCTTTGCGCCAATTAGCTTATCCTCAATTGAGCTTTGGATCACCACAAATTGACTACTCGCCACACCATCAACAAAGCGGCCAAGATGCCTTAATATTAGGTTTCTTGATTTACCATTAATACTCGCCTTGACATGTTCAAAGCCCACAAAATCTGCGCTGCCATCGGCTTGATAACTCAAAAGGTACTGCAATTCACTGGAACCAGTAATATCACCGCTATATTCAAGTTTAACGTTAGCTAAGCTACGTTTTAGGCCTTCATTTTCACTTTGAGTCGTCTCTTGCCAATCTTTTATCTGAAATTGACCTGTTAATGTTTGCATTTTTGTCTCCAAACTCGTTGTTCAAAAGCCTAGCCTAATGCATGATCATTGGTCAATATTGAACAAACACGACAAATTAACCGAATGATGAAAACCAGCGATAAAGAAATATCCGGCGTTTTGCACCAAACACTAAGCGCTGAAAAATTTCAATTGAGACGTTACCTGCCAGAAGCTGAACTCGCTTCTTTAGTTGAACAATTTTGGTTGGTAGATTGGGATCTTCGTGGCCAACCAGCCCACATTCAACAAAACTTGCCTGATCCGAACATGCATTTAGTCATAAGCAAGCAAAGTGCAAAGTTGATGGGGCCAGTGAGTAAAAAATATCGCTATACCATGCAGGGGCAAGGCAGAATCATCGGGGTGAAGTTTAATTTAGGCGTGTTGGCCAAAAACCTTCCTTGTGCATTAGATAAAGCACTAAATATTGAGTTTGAAGCGGTGGAGATCTTCAAATTTAAGCAGCAAGAATTAATAGAAAATACACTGAACGCTAGGAGTGACAAAGACGCAGTTGCCCTTTTAAGCCATGAGTTGCTAAACAGTGTTATTCAAGTTGAACCCTCACTTACCAAAGTGCAAACACTTGTACAGCAGATAAAGGATAACAAGGAGATCAACCGTGTTGAATTGTTAGCAGAGCTATCTCAGACTTCAGTGCGCAGTCTACAACGTTTGTTTAAAACCTATGTGGGCTTGTCGCCTAAATGGTTGATCCGCAAATACCGTCTTCATCATGCTTTAGAGATGTTAGAAAATCGGCAGTTTTCCTTAGCAGAATTAGCCGCAAATTTGGACTATGCTGACCAATCTCATTTGATTAGAGATTTTAGTGAGTTTCTGGATATTACACCTAAACAATATTCCAAAGCAGTAACGCTAGATAACTAAATCAGCATGTCTAATTTATTGATAGCTAAAATGTTTGCAGCGACCTGCTTGTCATGGGGATTGAACCAAAGTGCCTTTAATCCTACGTTTAAGGCCGGATGAACGTCACGCTCGAGTGAGTCTCCGACCATAGTGA
>Ga0209309_10002118_pt1 | contig 18576 bp, 20 predicted proteins | sample COGITO_mtgs_1204_2_FD_184807 | JGI IMG/M metagenome (GOLD analysis project Ga0209309, IMG submission 184807) | Pelagic marine microbial communities from North Sea - COGITO_mtgs_120412 (SPAdes) (version 2) | ecosystem: Environmental > Aquatic > Marine > Epipelagic ... | reverse complement strand
GTGCAATTTGTGCCTGACTTACTGGAATACTCGGCACTATGGGCAATCCTGATTTACTTATCATTTTAAAAGCCAATGCTTTTTCATTGGCAGGTAATTTCATCAAAGCGGAAAAATATAGGTTTGGATTCTTTACAAAGGTTTTTTTAGCTCTGTAGGTCTCTGCGTAATTGCGCTTATATCCAAACGTCTTATCAAATGTTTTTTCCGCTTTCGCGAAAAATGTATCTCTATCAAAACCACGCTTCACTTTTTTTCCGTGCATCTCTACTTCGGATGCTTTGTGTTTACTTCCTGGCGAAAGACTTACAAAATTTGAAGCATCCTTTCTGCTCACGATAATATGAATATGACTTTGGTTTCCATCTTTTGGCATTCCCTGTACAATCCGCTTTCCATTTTGTTGATGTGGCGCTTGGCGTTCCAGTTTGGCAATTTCCTTTTCCATTTTTTTGATATTCCCTTCAGCTCGTCCTTCTTGAATATTTCGGATATCCGTTTTGAGCTGAAGTATTTTTGAAGCGTAAGGTTGATTCTCTTTAATCTGAAAATCTGTACCCTTGAAAGTTCTTTGATGTTCAATTTTAGCATAGTACTTTATGTCATCGATTGTTATAGGTCGTCCATTTATTTCCCGATTGAAACTGGCAACATAATCTTTCATAAGCTCACGAGTGTAAGTTTTTAAATCTTGACTATTGTCCTGAAGTTTTCGTAATTCATACTTTGATGGGCTGACTGTAATCGAATAAAACTTGGGTTCTTTCTTTTTCAATTTTGCGGTATTTCCATCAATTTCTTTGACCACTTCTTCAGCCGAAATCTCGTCGCCATATTGGTTGAAAAAGTGTTCCATATCTCGTTGTTCCAAACCTTCATTTTCTTTCTCTAAATAGCCTACAAAATCCGCTGAGCTTTGTGAATAATTGCTACCTAATTTTTGAGGTGTTATTGTGATATACATAGCTCAAAAGTTTATAGTTGGTTGCTTTGATTTTTCTTTTCGCGAAAGCGTACTTCTTTCTTTTCCTCAGCATATTTTTTTTCCAAAATGAGCGGTTTCTTTTTGGGTTCGTCCATTACAAAAAGAGATTGCAACATTGCAACCGTAGGTTTGGTTTGGGTCTTTTCCACGTCTCGCATTATGGCGATAACTGCATTGATTCTTTTGAGTAACTTAGCTTCGATGGTACGTCCAGTTGGTCCCAATTTTTCCTTTGGTGATATCTCATTGTAAAAGAAAAAATCAAGGATATTTTCCATCGCTTCCGTATGCGTTTTGAAGTGCTTCTTGGAAAATTCCTGAAACCTTTTGGCAGTTTTCCGTTTGAACCTGATAGTGATGAATGAGTCCATTTCCTTTCGCTTTTTTAAAGATTTGACGTAAATCCATCCCTGTTTACTGGTGTTTCAAGACCATTTGACGCAAATCGATGGATTTTTTATATCTACTTTATTTTTAAGTACTTAAAAATCAATAGATTAAAATGAAAAAGGAATATGTAACGCGGCGCAGCCCGTTACCCTCTTGCTATTCCTTTTCGTCACGCGCAAGCGTGACAAAAATCCATACAATCCGGCTAAAAAGCCGATTGCCATTTTCAGGGAAAATGATTTTCCGATATGTTATTTTCGATGTGTACGGTTATCGGCGAAAGTCGAAATGTGGATAACCCTACTTAAATTTGAATGCTGAATTTCAGCGAAATAAAGATACGTTTTTTTCTTGACTATATATTAATTGCATAGAAAAACACCTCTAAAATTTAGAGGTGCTTGCTTTTAATTTCATAAAATTTATATGTTGAAAATGTATTTATACGAATACAAATTCCGAAGTGCTTCTTCATCAAGCATCTTATCCAAATTGGTATTATGCTTTGTGGCATAATCCATTATATCCTTGCCGTACTTTTCCTTTACTTCTTCTTTGGAATTGGCAATTAATCGCTCTTGTGTTTCCTCGTTCAAATCGGTAAAATTTAGATATATCATAACGTCCGATTTTTAATATTCGCTTGGTAACATCAGCGTATCATTTACAAAAAATAACCGCAGTTCATCGAGTGGAAAATCGGTTGCCCTGTAGCCGTGTTTTTCCAAAATATTGTCGTTGCCATCGCTGTAAATTATCTCGGCTTCATAACCAGAATAATCCTGTTTTTCTTTGGACAATCTTTTGAAATCGATGGTTACAAATTCGCTTCGGTTCATCAGACTTTTTGCAATTACGGACGTGTCCGTAATGAGCCAAAAACATTCAGCTACTTCCGATAAATATTTCAATCCGTCCGTAAAACGGGTTCGCAATAATGGGATTTGATAAAACATTTCTGTTCCACTAAAATATTGCAATCGCTCTTTTATTTCGTTAACTTGTGCTTTCATTGTACATATATTTAATGTGTGAATAATGAAAAGAGGGCGAAACTTTCGACAGGTGCGCCCTCTTTAATTTTGAAGATTACTTATCGCTTTTGCTTCCAAGTAATAGGATTTCATCGGCTATAACTTCGGTAACATAGCGTTGTTCGTTATCATCAGTTGTATAGCTTCGGGTTTTAAGTTTTCCCGATATTCCAACTTCTTTGCCTTTTTCGACAAATTTCTCAACGATTTCAGCGGTCTTGCCCCAAGCAACTACCGTATGCCAATTAGTGTCAGTTTGTTTTTCGCCTTTGGCATCTTTGTAATACTCATTTGTGGCGAGTGAAAAACGGGCTACTTTCTTACCGCTTTCAAGGTTCGTAATGGTTGGCTCTTGTCCAACGTTTCCAATTAACTGTACGTGATTTCTAATAGTACTCATAATAAAAAGATTTGTGTCTGCTTTGTTACAGACTGGTTTATATTTCCCCTGTTTGTTTTAAACTGAATTAAATTTTAAGGGGTGTTTGTTCTTTTCTTCTGTGCACCGCACAATGGATAGAGTGGGTTTTGTCCAGACTTTTAGGGTAAAATCAGGTGTGTTTGCGACGTAGTAAAATCCTTGGATTTTCAAGGAAGTAGATACCTTATTTTTCACTAAAACTTGTATAGTCTTGACAAGTTCCATAAGGGCATTAGCAATTCTTTTAAATCCAGTTGCGACCCGAGCGTACGGGAAGTTAAGCGAGGTGAGCAGTTGGGTTTAATTTAGAATTGGTTATGTCGTGCCTGTTTTTCGACGACCCGAAAAACAACAAAGGCTTTATCCATTATAAACCCCTTAAAATGTGTAAGGCAGCGGTTCGGTTTTTAAGTATTTTTGAGTGAGGGCTCAAGAAGACCGCGCCGAAAATCCTGTTAAAAAAACCGAAGTGATGACTTTCCGATGAAAAGCGGACTTGATTCACAATTTTAGCAAAGGAATGAAGTGTTCCTTCCCAGAGCATCGGGAAGGGTTAACGGAATGGAAAGCTAAAATTGGGGATTGTGTCCAAGATTTTTGTAGAGAAGCTCTTTTCCCGAAATGTAGCTTTTTGCGGAATGTAGGGGAATGTGCTGAACGGATTAAGAAAACTATTTATCCTTATTATGCAGGATTTAAAGCGGACTTGACTTTAAAGGTGAAGTTTGGAATATAGTTTGACCGCTTCCTGACTTTTCTCGGGAATGAGCGGGCAAGTGGAATGGAAAACGGAAGCTTTAAAGTCGTGTCCAAGACTTTCAGTAGTGAAGCGCTTTTGCCGTAATGAAGCTTTTCGCGGAATGTAGGGGAATGTGCTGAATGGGAATAAATCTAATGGCATAAAAAAAACCTCCCTACCAATGTAAGAAGGTGAATTTGTTTCCAATTTAAACCAATTATTTATTTAAAATATGTCTTTTAACGATTGTCCCTAAATCTTTTTCCGAAAACCATATATCCTCTGGATGAAGATGCATAACAGGTGCTTGTTCGCACTTGTTGTTGCAGTCCATATCGTCAACCTCAATTTTATTTTTTAACTTGTATTTCTTTATATAATAATCTAAAAGCTTTCCTTTTTTCTTTCGGCAATTAACGCCGTCACACCGATAAATAACGGGTTTATTATTTTTATATTCTTCCATAGTATTCTATTTATAATGAATGTTTTTTAGGTCTTAATAAAATAACCACTAACACCAATATTATTAATGTAATAATGCCTCCATAAAGGAAGCTTTGATTTGGGAATGTAGTACCCAAAAATCCTGCCAATGGATATGCAAATGCCCACCATAGATGTGAAAATGCAAAATGAGAACCGTAGACTTTACCTTGTTCTTCGATGGGTACTGTTTCTCCGATAAGTGTTTCGGATGGAATCTCCGCAAGGCTTTGACCAAGTCCGGCAACAATCCATACAATGAATAACATTGAAAAATCGAGGTAATTGGCAAAACTTATGGCAACTCCTAAAATCAGAGCTCCAATAATGAGAGATATGCGTCTTGATTTGGATTTATCAATTGCTCCAGAAACAAATGCCGCTACCATTGCACCAATAGCGAAAGCTGCCATAATGATTCCGTAATCTTTATCTGTAAGTTCCAATCCACCTTTGACCAATATGATGGTATTGACCAAGATAAGTGCGCCAGCAACCGCAGAAACAAATTCAATGAATAATGCGAAGCGCACGTATTGATTGGAAAATAGTAGTCTAATACCCTTTAAAACATCTTGCCAAGTGGTTGGCTTTATCTTACCCTCGATTTCGTCTGCAACAATATCCAGCTTACTTTTTGGAAGGCTCAACAATAAAATACCTGCGATAACAAATGTAACAGCATCGACAAAAAATATTTCCCTTGCACCTAACCAGATGGCTAAAATCCCTGCCAAGCCTGGACCCAATACTCCTAACAGCTGATACGTGGCTGCCGATAAACCTATCGCTTGTCTGTATATTGATTTATCTACAATCTGCGGAATGATAGACCGATAAGTCGGACTAAAAAATGCGTTAAATACATTCATCAGAAAAATGAGGACATAAATTTGCCATTCTTCAGTCACGAAAGGCAGACAACCTACTATAACCATTCTGATAAAATGTGTGGTATAGAGTATTTTCTTTCGGCTAATCCTATCTGCTAATACGCCTGCAAAAGGCGAAAATACAATGAATGCAGTAACTCGTAAAGTAAGAGCTGTTGCCAATATGACCGCAGCCCTTTCTTCGCCGAACTGATATGCCAAAAGAGCCAACCCGACCCACGTAAAGGCATCGCCCAATAAACTTATGGTCTGTGCCAAATAAAGTTTTGCGAATAAACGATTACGTAAAGCTTGGAAGGGCTCTAATAGTTTTGACAGTTTCATCTATTCTCTTAAATCATATTGTTTCGTTTGAATTCCGTTTTTTATTAACTAATAGCTGATACACACAAGGAATTACCACCAAGTTCAAAATAGTAGCTGAAAGCAAACCACCCAAAATCACAACTGCCATAGGGCTTTGTATTTCACTTCCGGGTTCGCCACCTTTTAAGGCTAATGGTATCAATGCCAGACCTGTGGTAAAGGCAGTCATTAAAATGGGATTTAATCTATCTAATGCACCTTTCTTTATCAATTGAAAGCCTTGGATTCCTTCCTTTCGTAAATCTTCATAACGTGATACCAATAAAATACCATTACGGGTTGCTATTCCAAAGAGACTGATAAATCCAATGGTCGCAGCGATACTGATGATTCCTGATGTGAAGTACACAATCAAAATACCACCAATCAACGCTAATGGTAGATTGATTAAGACTACGAACGCCAGTTTTACATCCTTGAACTCATAATATAATAGCAAGAAAATGATGGCTATTGCAATTATGGCTGTTATCAAAAGCAATTGTGATGCTTTGGATTCACTTTCAAATTGTCCGCCATATTGTACACGATAACCTTCTGGCATATTTACATTGCTGGCGACCACTTCCTTTATTTCGTTAACGGCACCACGTAAATCCCTGCCTTGAACATTGGCTGCTACCACAATCTTACGTTGCACATCTTCTCGATTGATAGTGTTTGGACTGCTTACAGATTGAATAGTTGCCAGTTCGCCCAAAGTGGTTTGACCACCATTTGGAAGACTTATTAACGTGTTACCGATATTCTCAATGTTGTCCCGAAACGGTTTTTCATAGCGAACTACCAAATCAAAGTATTGCTGTCCTTCGTAAATTTCGCCTGCTTCTTCGCCTGCAAAAGCGATATCTACCTGTTCCATTAAATTACCGACCGTCATTCCATAAGCCGAAAGAATCTGGCGTTTGGGTTTGATGCGTATTTGTGGTACTTCAATTTGTTGGTCAACTGCAACATCTGCCAATCCATCAATATCCTTGATGTTCTGTTCTACACTTTTCCCTACTTCAAATAGACGTTGTAAATCGGAACCAAATATCTTGATGGCAATATTGGCACGTGTACCCGAAAGCATATGGTCAATACGGTGTGCGATGGGTTGTCCCAATGTGATATTAACACCAGGTGCGATGCTCAATTTATTTCGGACTTCTTCAAAGAACTCTTCTTTGGTTTTGTCCTCGAGAACAAAGGGCACATCGATTTCCGAAGCATTAACACCTTGGGCGTGTTCGTCCAGTTCGGCACGTCCTTGTCTTCGAGTAACGACCTCTACTTCGGGCATATCCAATAAAATGGTCTCTATTAACTTTCCAGTCTTATTACTTTCTTCCAAAGACATTCCCGGTGGACCAACCACGCTAATTACCAATGAACCTTCATTAAATTCTGGAAGAAAACTTCTTCCCAATTGTGTGACAACTAAAAGACTCAATACAAATGCAATGACAGTTACGCCTATAATGGTTTTAGGTATTTTAGTCGCACGTTCCAGAAGGTTGCCATAATGTTTCTGCAACCAACGCTCTACTTTTGTACCATCAGCTTGTTTGTTTAGAAGCTTCTCATTGTCCAATAAATAAGAACACAAAATAGGCGTAACCGTTACGGCAACAACCAATGAGGTCAATACCGATGTTACAAAGGCTATGCCCAGCGGTTGCAATAATCGACCTTCCATTCCGCTTAAAAAGAACAAGGGAACAAATGATACGATGATAATTAAGGTCGCGATAATAATAGAGCTTCGTATTTCTACAGAAGCATCACGCACTACTTTTATAGTCGATTGACGTTCTGCTTTTGGTTTTCTGATATTTTTGCGCAAGCGTTTATACACATTTTCCACATCGATGATGGCATCATCTACCAACGCACCAATGGCGATTGCCATACCACCCAAACTCATTGTATTTATGGTGTAACCCAACCATTTTAATATGATGATGGAAACCAATAATGAAATAGGGATAGCCAGCAAGGAAATAACGGTAGTCCTCCAGTTCATTAAAAAGATGAACAGGATAATCATTACAAAAAACGCACCTTCTAAAAGAGTCATATTTAGATTACTAATAGAAGCATCTATGAAATCGGACTGTCTAAAGATTTGGCTTTTGATGTTGACACCTTTTGGCAAGGTTGTTTCCAAGTCTGCAATGGCTTCGTCCAAGCGGTCTGTCAACTCCAAGGTATTCACATCGGGTTGCTTTGAAATGGTCAGAATCACAGCGGGTTTTGCATTTAATGAACCGTCGCCAATTTTATCGGCAGCTCCGATTTGTACAGTTGCTACATCTTTTATTTTGATGGTTTGACCATTCACTTCCTTAAGAACCGCTTCTTGTAAATCTTCAAGCGCATACGCTCTACCGCTACCTTTAATGATATACTGGTTACCATATTGATTAATCACGCCACCAGGTGCATTTGTGTTTGCTTCCTTAACGTGTTCTACCAATTCGGTTAGACTTACATTATAATGTTTCATCTTTTCAGGATTGGCAAATACTTGGTATTGCTTATAATCGCCACCAATGACTACTACATTTGCAATACCACCAATCGCTTTTATGCGTGGTCTGATTGTCCAATCTGATAAGGTTCTTACTTCCATTGGCGATAAACTATCGGACGTTACGCCCAATAACATTATCTCGCCCATAATGGATGAAATAGGTGCCATTGTTGGCGCGCCAATGCCTTCTGGTAAATTTTCCCTTACCATCGGGATGCGTTCACTAACAATTTGGCGTGCTCGATAAATATCGGTTCCCCATTCAAATTCTATCCAAACAATTGAAATTCCTGCTGCCGATGATGAACGGATACGTCTCACATTGGGCGAACCGTTTAAGGCCGTTTCCAATTGATAGGTTACTAATTTTTCTACTTCTTCAGATTCCATTCCGTGCGCTTCGGTAAGAATTGTTACCGTTGGCGCTGTAAGGTCTGGGAATACATCGACGTTCATTGTACGTGCATAATACACGCCCAGTACACTCAATGCAACCGCTCCCAATAGAATGAGCAATCTGTTTTGAAGTGAAATTGATAATATTTTGTTTAACATTTCTCTTCGTTTTTAATGTTCGTGACCGTGTGCAGGTGTTGAACCAGACATTGAAGCCATTTTAACTTGGTATGCTCCTGTGGTTACTACCACTTCGCCAACTTGTAAGCCTTGAATAATTTCTACATTCTCGCCATTACGCTTTCCTATTTTCACAGGTCGTCTTTCAAAACTTTCCCCTGAAAGCTGTACGATGACGGAATAACTTCCATAATCTTCCAATAAAGCATTAACAGGAATCGTAGTATTTTGGGTAGCATTTCCCATTGCGATTTGAACAGGTGTTAAGCTTCCTTCTGGCATATCGACATCTGCATTCACTTGTGCAAAAACTGAAATCAATGGATTTTCACGCTCCACATCCTTACCAATAGAAAGAATTTTGCCTTCCGCATCTGTTACATCTGCCCATTGTCCGTTGCTCGTTTGATACCAGATTCCCTGTACGTTCTCCATTGTGAGTCCATAGTTAGGTGCTAACTGGGTTTTCAATACTTTGGATTGGTGTGTGCCAATAGCTACCAATGCCACGCCTTGCGCCACATAATCGCCATTAGAAACCGTAATGGATTTTATAAACCCATCAAAAGGTGCGCGAATTTGTTTGCTTCCACCTGAAACACCAGATACCAATGATTGATAGTTGGCTTTGGCGATTTCAAAACTGCTTTCCACTTTCTCAAATTCAGATTTGGGGACAATTTTAGAGTCGTATAACTCTTTCTTCCGTTCATATTCAGATTTGGCTTGTTGGAATGTCGCTTTCGCGGAAGCGATATCCGTACTTAAATTGTTGGATGCCAAACCTTGACTGTTCAAGCTCATCAAAAGCTGACCTTGTTTTACCGCTGTGCCTTCCGTAAGGTTATTCACTTTAAAATCTACCACACCATTAGATTTTGCTGCCAAGGACTTTGTTGAACCTGGCGATGGCATCCAAACACCGGATGTATTGATGACATCGTAAATTTTACCCGAAACTACAGGCGCGGTTTGAAAATCGATTTTCCAAGCTTGTTCCTTTAAAAACGAGATGCCCTCATCTTCTTCTTCCGTACCCAAAGCTTTTATGGCTTCATCTATATTAGCATAAACCGTAACATCGTCAATTGTTATTTTATCTGAATATTCAGGTGTAGTTAATTCAAAAACCAATTGATAGTTTCCTTCTTCTTTCGGTTGTATGGCAGGCGAAAAAATGCCTGGGGATGACGGTGCATCTACCGTATTTCTAATTCCTTTTCCATCTTTTATTAAGCTGACCGTTACAGAACCTTCTTGAACGGGCTGGTGTTTATCCAAAACCGTAAAATGGGCTGCAAATCTACTTCCGTTACCTACTATGAGCGCAGGAAACTCAACAAAGAGTTCTGTTTTATCCGTCCAGATAGTATGGCTCAATCGTGGAATTTCTTCGCCCACGTGACTACCATCTTCGTTGTGTGCGTGTGCGTCTTCTGACTTGTTATTGCAGGACATTGCCAAAAAGGCGAGCACTATTATTATATATTTCATCTTTCGTATGTTTTTGATTTTTAATGGTCGTGGTGTTCTGACTCATCATCGTGTTTGTGGGTGTCAGAATCATCATCTGTATGATTCCCTTCTGAATCGTGGTCGTGCCCGTGTTCCTCTGTTTTTGTTTCCATAGAATCAGTTCCTACTTTAAACTCTTCTAGCTCTATGGTTTCTTCCGTATGACTACCATCCTCATTATGCTCGTGACCGTGGTCGTCAGTATTTTCGGTTTTTGTTTCTCGACAAGAGGTTACTAAAAATGTTGATGCGATTGCTATTGCGAATATTGATTTTGAAATTTTACTCATTGCTAAATATTTGTTTTGGTATTCGTGAATCTTCGATTTCATAATTGTATGTTTAAAAATTTATAACTGATGTTTTAATAATTGTGCTTGAAGCAGTTGCAGTTCCTTTTCCATTTGCAGCATTTTATCTGATGCATTCCGATAAAACTGAAGCTCCACGTAATAATCCATAAACGAATACTCGCCCAACATATAAGCCTTAAAAAGCAGTTGCTCGCTATTTAAATTGCCCATAGTGGTTTGATACTCATTAAATTTTTCGAGTATCAATTCGTATCGATTATAGGTTTTTTGAAATTGTGTATAAAGCGAAGTGGTAACTACCTGCGTGTTGGACTGTTGATACTCATAATTCGCTTCGGCAGCTTTTACTTTGTTCTTGCTACTCCAAAGTGGAATTGAAACACCGCCATAAAACCCAGAATAATGACTACCGCTAACGCCTTGATAATTATAGCCAAGTGCCACGTTTGGCAGCACCTTGTTTTTTTCCAGTTTTACTTTTTGACGAGATGCAGATTCATTAGCCTTTAATTCTTGTAGTAAAGGGTCTTTCGCTAATTTTTCCTGCCAAAGATTATCTACCGTACCAACTTCGATAGGTAATGCAATACTTGACGAAATACCATCAATTGCATTGCCTCCGTTCAAGGTTTTGAGTTTGGATAACAAAATTTGGATTTCGCTTTCAATCTGTTCCACAACAAACTGCTCTTGAATCCAAGCAATTTTCGCTTTATTCAAATCTAAAATGCCTACTTGCTCGGTATCAAAAAGTTTTTGGATTTGGTCAAAAACCTGCTTGCTCTGGGTTTTTCTTTCTGCTTCAATAGTTTTTTGCTTTTGCAAGAAAGCAAGTTCCAAAAGCGTATTTTTTGCTTTCAATAAGACTTCCAGTCTTTTATTAGCATAGGCTGACGCTAACTGTTGCGATTTAGACTCGTTCCATTTGCTACGAGCAGCATATACCGTTGGGAATTCAAAAGATTGCGATAGTTGATATTCGGTATAATCTCCAGTTGTATTGTCGCCAAATGGCAAATAAAAGCCAGAAAGCTGTGGGTCAGGCAAATTATTGTTGCTCCTGTTTTCGAGTTGCTGACTTTCAATGAAAGATTGATAGCCTTTTAACTCTGTATTGTTCTGTTCTATTTCGTTAAGCAGTTCCCCAATATTTTTATCCTGTGAGAAACCATTAACATAGAACAGGCATCCGCAAATCGCGGACACGATGTATTTGTTCATTGTTTGAAATTTTAGGTTTAATCTTACCTGTCGGCTGACAGGTCTGCATTTATAAAAGGGAATAATACCATAGCGATACCATTCTCCTAAATGATTAACCTAAAGATGGTGGGCCTCGTGAGTCGAGGGAAGAGAGGTAGGGATTAAAATATGTATTGGGTGGATGATAGACAGGCGGTTTACTATTTTGCCTATAGTCAATCAAAAAGATTTTTTGAGTTTCAAAAGAACTTTTTACTATATCCTTATCAACATTGGTCTGCTGCTCAACTGTATTCCTTTTAAGTACAACAATATCGCTGGATACCGTTGAGTGGACGTGCATTTCCATAAAGAACCCAAAAAATCCGTATGGGGATTCTTCCTTTTCGTGCGAACTGTCATCGTGATGATGGTGTTCGTCAGTATGAGCAATATCTGAAAGGGAATGCGTTTCCTCGTGCTGATGGTGCAAATGCGGAAAAACCTGATGCAGCATCATAAGGCTAAACAAGCCTAAAAAGAAAAATGCCGCTATTTTATTTGGTTTTTGCATTAATTACAAAGATAGCAATATTTCTTGTCTGGGAAAATTGACACACTATCAAACTAAATTCTAAATTATTTTATAAGTATTGCAAAGGGGGAAAATCCAGTTTAAGGTACTGGATGAACCTTTTGGCTTTATGCCATTGCATAGACTTCGTCGAACAGTTTTTTATCCAACCGTTCTTGTTGGCCAAAGCTTTTCTTCAAAACATTATGAAGTACTGAATTAAACGCATTGTAACCTAACCACAGATTTGGTTCTTCATTGAGCAACAAGGCTTCATAGTTTAAGATTTCGATGACCTCACGAGATTTTTTCGACGGGTCGCTATTATTATCGCTACATTCATACCTAAACAGTTTTGTTTTGTCAAGAATCGCTTTTACAAATTCCTGTGTATCGATGATTTTAAATTCTTTCATCTTGTCGAATTTCTTTGTAATGGTATAGAATTCATTGTCGAGAAATTTATCGAATAGATTGTTCAGCCTCGGCATAATCAAGTGCGTATTGTTCTTACTGTGCTTGATGGAAAACTCGATTTCCGCTTGAGAAACGTGCAAGCCATTTGAACATACTTCCCTGTAAAACCCAAAGTGTCCAGAGGTCTTTTCACTTCCGTCATACGAGTTTTTGAACCGAAGCATCGGCAGTATCAAGTCCTTATGGTTCTTGACCGTAAACTGGCTTTTATCATCGATGATAAAGTCGGTAATAAACGACCTATCATTTTTGTTGATGGTGCGTTTGTGGAAATTCAGTTGTTCATCGGTCAGCATTTCTTCAGCTTTCTTGAAGAACAGTTGATTTGGAATGTGGCCATAGCTGTTCGATACCACATTGACGATTTTGCCATTAGAGATTATGGCATTTTCAAGCCCTCTTCGGGATTCCATCTGTGTCAGACTTTTTAAGGATTTCATTTCTGATGGAACAAAGATTTCATCCTGTTGTAGATTTTGTAAATACATTACTTTTGAATTTAGACCTGTCTGCCGACAGGCAGGTTAAACATTTTCTGATAATACTCGGTAATAGTTGGGATGCTTATCCCTGTAATAAGCCAAGTGACTTTCGCCACTATCAATGTCATAATTTTTACTACTTGACTGATAATGCTTTTCAGCTTCTTGTAGCGAAATTTTAGGTTTTTCAGATACTCTTTTCATAATGATATATTTTGATTAAACAATATTTGAGCAGTACCCAAACGGAAGATAAAATCTCAGCTCAAAAGGAAACGGATTAAATAAGCGTAGGATGTTGCGTTGGCTTTATGCCGTAGTCTTTTGATGGGTGTATTTTACGAGTTTACTTTTGCGCTAACTATTGATTGATAACCCCCTCTTTGTAAATACATTTTTTAAAAACTATCATAAAAAAGAAAAAGGGCCAGCACAAATGCCGACCCTTCCTCAAACAACAAAAGCTAATCGTTGAGTTCCTGAATTTGCTTTTCAAGAACTGTGATACGCTCTTTCAAACGTTCCTCACGTTTGCCTCTCTTTTCGGCATATTCGTTTTCAATGCCGGCAATCTTGGATTTGTAATATCCTTGCATTGCGTTGTAAAATGAAATGTTCGTCAGATTATTGACGTGATTGCTTTCGCCAAAATGCACTTGCTTTGTGAGCATATAGCGTATCAACTTGTGAAAGATTTCCTTTTTGAACTTCTTCTTGAAATTCTCGACCATTCCAACTTTGGTCATCTTTGAAGTGTCTCCCAAGAACTTTGAGAAATACTTTTGTTGGCTCATATAGTCCACATTATTCTCAAATAGCGATATCGAGAATGCCACCATTTCATCCATTGAAAGTGTCTTCTTTGTATCGATGTATTTCGTCTCGCGAATCATCTCAACCACTTCTTCAAATTGCTTGTTGTTCTCTATTTGCTTCTTCCGGATTTCCCTTTCGTTGATTTTTACGATTTGTTCTTCAGGCGTACAATCTGCCATTTTCCTGTCGGCCAATTGTGCGGAATAATCCGTAGAATCGTTCTTTAATTTTTCAACAATCTTTACAAAAATTTCCTTGTGCTGGAATGAATCGGGATGAAACACAATACCGTTTTTAAATGCATCTTCTTTTGCTGAATTGAATTTTTCCAATGCTTCTTTATAATTCTGCATTGCTTCATCCAATTCTGCCTTTAACTCATCTTCAGAATAATCGTAATGTTGATATTCTTTCTTGATGGCTTCTATTGTAGGTACAATTGGATTCTCTATAATTTCAACATCGTCCAGTAGATAGACCGTCAATCCGTTCTTTTCTAATTGCGATATAATGAGCTGATTGTTTTCGTCATCTGCCCAATATTGTCTTATTTCAGGAACCAATAGGATATTCTCTTTCTTGGATTTCTCAATCAGGTTCAAGAGCGATTTACTTTTCTTAGTTTCAAAACAGGCTGATTTTGTACAGACCATTTTACCATCGCCAAACAGATTGCCTTGATTTGCAGCATTGAAAGGACATTCAACACAAGACCCAGCTTTCGGAACCAATTTTTTGTCATTTACATCAAAAGATGCTTTTTCTAAATCGTAGGTCTGGTCCTTAATCATCTTGTTTATCTGGTGCGCATTAAAATCCTCGCCCATTGTTTCCAGCATCATCTGCTGTTCCTCTGGTTCAAAGAGCGCTACACCTACACCTAAAGAAATGGTCATTTCGCCATTGCGGACAAAGTGCTTAAAACCGTCAATCAAGCCAGCCAATTTTAGTCGCTGTCTGATGAAGTTATCCGTTCTACCCAATCGCTTCGCAATTTCGGTAGGTGCATATTTCTCGCTTAGGTAAGCAATCGCCTGAGCTTCTTCGGTCGGTTCAACATCCTGCCTTTGCAAATTTTCGATGATTTGAATTTCAAGAACATCGTTGTCCTTATATTCCCTGACAATACACGGAATAGTTTTCTTGTCGGCCAGCTTACTTGCTCGATACCTACGTTCGCCCATCACGATGATAAATCCGTTTCCAGATTTTCGAACTGTAATAGGCTGTAGAACACCGTGCTTTTTGACGCTTTCGGAAAGCTGTTGCAGATGTGCTTCATTAAAAGTTTTTCTGGGCTGCATCGGGTCGGGAATGACCTTTGCAATTGATAGGTTCTCAATCTGAAGTCCAATCGCTTTTTGTGTCAATTTTTCTTTGACTTCTTTCTTGGCGGCCGTAATTTTTTTACCGCTCTTTCTTGTGGTACTCGCTTTTGTTGTCATAATACTCAAATTTTTGATTAAACAATATTTGAGCAGAAACCAAACGGAAGATAAAATCTTGGCTCAAAAGGAAACGGAATAAATTAGCGTAGGAAGAAGCGATGGCTTTATGCCGTAGTCTTTTGATGGAAGTATTTTACGAGTTTAAATTGCGGTTATATTGTATGATAATAAACTCCTCTTTTAGATAATTCTATTATCAATTTCCAAATAGTACTTCAGTATTTAGAAATAGATTATAAATTAGGGATTCTGTTGCAGACAATATCCCTTGATTTTTTTGAAAAAATATTAGATTGAGTGATTATAAAAACCTATTAGCTATGCTTCCCAAATAACACTTATAAGTGTTTTGTATTTTTTCGTAGGTAAGCAATATTCATTAAACTCAATATCTTCTTCCCAGTCATTTAATTTAAACCAGGTCGACTTTTCAATAGATTGAGTTTTCTCAGCTCCTTCATAGATAAACTCATAATTTGAATTTATATACTCTTTTGCAACTGAAAACTCTGGTGGCTGAATTTTAGTAATATCGTTTGTATAACATTTAAAATCTTCCGTTTTGCGCCAATAGCGTACAACACCGTCGGCCATAAAAACAACGAAAAAAGGTGCAATTTCCAAACTTAACATTCTAAATATTACAGAAGTTAAGCTGGTATTGAAACGCTCACTTAACTCTTTAATCAAATCTGGACCAAATGGCTTTCTTGCAATGAAGTCTCTAAAAACTTGTTCGGGCATTAAAAGCTCGCCTGCAAAATCGTTCGCTTCAATTTCTTGAATACCTCTTTTGTGAACTTCTTCTAATCTATTCCAGCTTAGAGTTTTCTCATCGTCCAAATGAAATTCCAATTTATCGTGAAGAAAGAAGTGTCCTAATTCGTGCGCAGCAACAAACCTTTTGCGCTGAAGGGTAGAAATATTTATATCTACCTTAATGATTGTTTTTGACTTACCTCTGATGATAACACCGTCCGAACCATTTAATTCTTCTTCTATGTAGATAACATCAAAACCAGCCAATAAATCTTTCATAGAAAGTTCTGTGACTTCATCAAATCCGATTTGTTGTAATATTTCTTTGGCCTTGTTATTGCCCTTCTGATTCTTCCTCAAGCATTTCTAAAATTTCAATCAGGTTTTGGTCTTTAATAATGTCTTTAATTTGTTCTTCAGACATCTTTTCCAATCTACTGAATTGTGTTTGTAATTGATTTGTTTGAATTAAATTGTTCATATACGCAATAGGCTTATCTAGCCCTTTGGTTAAAGCATCTTTAAAATAATTTGATGCTTTGTCAAGCATACTATCATTCTTCAATACAGTACTCTTTGACTTTAATCTAAATTTCAATTGCTTGATAAATTTATCTTGTAATAAAGATTGTTCATCTAAATCGACACCTTCCATCTCAAGCTGCTTCCTAACCAAATTATCAGGAATCGCTTTCTCAAAATTATCAAGACTTTCCTTTACTGTTTTTTTAAGCTTGTCCACTTCTCGTTGAATTTGATTTTTTTTCTTCTTAATCTTCTAGATATTGTATAAATCACATCGATTGGTTTATCGAGTAAATCCGCTATGTCTTTTGGTTTGTCAATTCCATTTGCCAAGCATTCGAACACTTCTACTTCCTCTTTGTCCGCCCCTTGGTCTTCCAACTGTTTTATCCATTGCTGCAATCTCACTTCATCATCAATCTTTTCATAATTAAAGTCTTCAGTAGGTTCTTCATCGGAATAATTTGGAATATTGATTATGTATTCTGATTGAGGGTTTTCATCAGAATCATCGCCTTTTCTTTTTAACTGTTTAAAAAAACTATCTAAATCACTATGTAAAGCCCAAAATATAAATTTCTCAAAAGAGCAATTATCTGGTTTCCATTTGCGTGTACCATCACAGGCTTTAGTTAATGTTTGATGACAAAAATCTTGAAACTGAAAGCCTTTTTTGTTTCTGTCACTCTTGTCATAAAAGCGATCACGAGTATAAAGTTCCATCCTGTTTAAGAGGCTCTTTATATCGATTGCGTTAAGCTGTTCTATTATTTCTGAAGTTGTAGCTACCCTCATTCATTAAGTATATGCTTCAATGTCGTAAAAATTTACCAAATGACGGTAAAAAAAATAAATTTAAAAGCATATGAAAGTGTAGCACCTATAAAACAATACAAATGGCAACAAATGGAAAAAGTGGTGATAATCGCAGACACGGTGCAATAAAAAGCAGAACACAAGTTAAAAACACTAAAACTGGGCTTTACGTTAAAAGAGATTCCGATTCAGGAAGATTTATGGATGTAAAGACCAGCGGTAGAAAATTTAAAGGTGTTACTGATAAAAGCAAGTAACACTTCAGCGAAACCCAAATGCTGTGAAATTGGGCTAATTTAAATTTTGACTATGAATTATTCATTTCAAAATGACAAGTTGAGTCTTTGCAAAATGGACACTTGTCTACATTTAAACGGGGATAACGCTAAAGTTATTTCTACCATTCTTACTGTGGTAACATTTGTGGCAGCTGTATCGGCTGTCGCAAAAGCTATCAAGTAATCAACTAGGCTGGATCTTAAGAATCAGCCTAGTTAATAAATTTAACTGTATGGAAAAAGAAAGATTAGAATATACTGTAAATCGCCTAGACCATTATTACGATAGCGTAAATAATAAAACAGCGGTATATATCGCCATCAATACATTTATAACAGGTGGTACTATCACGCTCATAACTCAAATACAAGAATTACTCAATCAAGAAAACTATTTATTGTTTTTTTTGGCGGCAATCATAACCCTCGGTGTGGGTAGTCTCATCCTATTGGCATTAGCTAGTATGCCATATTTTTCGGCAAAATCAGAGATAGAATCCTTGTATTATTTTGCTAGTATAGGACAGAAAGAGCCCGATGAATTTTTTGACCTTTCAAAAAACCAAACTAAAAAAGGCAATTTAAAAGATTTAAGAAATCAGGTTTATATCCTTTCAAAAGGGTTAAAATCAAAATTCAGAAAACTTAAATGGGCTTGTGTTCTATTAATCATACAATTTATGCTTTTAGCACCCTCAACCTACATATTAATTAAAATTACCTCATAAAATGAACTTATTTGAAGACTACAAAAATGTAATTAAAAAAGCGGTCGAGAACGACCCTACAAAATCAAACAAAATTTACGGGCTTAGTGAACCTATGTTGGAAAGCAACCGCGAGTATCTTAAATTACTAAGAAATGAACTTCCTGGACGTGAACTTTCCCGCGAAATGAAACTATTTGCTAAAGGAATGGGCGTTAAAGAAACTTTCGACTACCAACCATTGGGAAGTCATCCTGACTTTACTTATCTAAAAG
>Ga0209309_10002117_pt1 | contig 18583 bp, 15 predicted proteins | sample COGITO_mtgs_1204_2_FD_184807 | JGI IMG/M metagenome (GOLD analysis project Ga0209309, IMG submission 184807) | Pelagic marine microbial communities from North Sea - COGITO_mtgs_120412 (SPAdes) (version 2) | ecosystem: Environmental > Aquatic > Marine > Epipelagic ... | reverse complement strand
ATTAAACTTACAACTCCTGTTGAACTATTAACACTTAATAAAGAAGCATCCGTACCTGCAATGGCATAGCTTGTAACTGCAACATCATCATTTGCTATTATTGTATAAATAGTTTGTCCTGCTCCTGAGTTCTCAGCTAAACTCGTACCGGTTGTTCCAGAAGTAATTACTGGAGCGGTATCATCTGAAGTACTAATAGTGAGTGTTAAATCTAAAAAATATGAACCATTGCCATTTTTTTTATTAGCATTAATTGTGTAGGAATATGATTCTTTAACTTCAAAAGATGCGGATTCATTAAGGGAGAGGTGATATATACTAGCATTAGAATCATCAATTCTAAATACAATTTTATTAGAATCTTCTCCGGTAATTGAAATTTCAGATAAATTATTACCAATTTCAAAAAACCCAAATTCACTCTCACCATCAGAAATCTCATTCAAAAGGGAGGTTGTATCTAACTGTCCATCGGGAAAAGCATCTTGAGAATAGATAGAATTTCCACTCAAAAAAATGAGCAGATAAATAAAAATAGATACGAAATGATGCTTGATCACAATAAAAATTTATGGTAATCACAACTTATCAATATAAAAAAGGAAAGCTTATGTTGTTTTATTAATAAAATTGAAAAAGGAAAAAGAAAAGAAAAAAGAATCCAGTTTTCAACATAAAAAGCAGTAAAAAGAAAAAAAAGAACTACAAAATTAAGTGAAATAATAACTATTTAGAAAAAACATATTTTTTCATAAATAACTTTTAATAAAAAATATTAATGCTTTATATAGAAATAAATAATGAAAATAATAAAAATTAGTGTACTTTTATTTAATAAGTTTCAAGTTTCAAAACCTTAAAATTTCGATTTTGATATTTTAAAATTATATTTAAATGTCAAAAAATGAATGAAATAATATTTAACATATTCATATCAAGCATTGGTTTTACACTATCACTTGTTGCCTTTTTGTTTTTGAAGTCTAATCTCAGAAGCAATAAGAAAAATTTTGGTGTAAAATATTTATTCTTAATTTTTACTATTGTAAAATTTGTTGAGATTGGAAATTTCATATTTGATGATAATAGGATTCAAGAAATATTTGGTGTAAGTTATTTTGTAATTGCACAAATAATTGCAAATATATTAATGGTTCTTTATCCTATTGCAAATACTAATATTATTCTATCAATTTTAAGCACTAGCAATAAAAAATTAAAAGATAAAAATAGGATAATATTATTATTAACTGTGATTTGTTTATTAGTTCCAGTTTTATCAGGAGGAAAGGGAATGAAATTGTTTTTTTTAGGCTTAAATTTAATAATTTTTCCAATTTTGATATTTAATCTAAAAAAAAATAAGAGAGTTCTTTTAAAAAGGAAAATATATTATACTGTTTACAGCTTCGAGTTATTTCAATTAATAGCTGTTATAGGAATAACTATTTTACACTTCATAAATAATGATCCATTCGATCCAATTATTAACGTAGTAACTGGAGATTTTATTCGTGGTAATGATATAGGGATAATAAATGGATTAATAATTATTAATGGGGTTATTTGGCTGAGAAATTCAAAATTATATAGTGGTGAATTATTTATTGAAAATTCATTTTTAAATTTGAAATTAGACAATAATTGGAATATAAAGGACAATAAAATAAAACAAGAGTTTATTTTAAAATATTACCAGAATAGTTTGCAATTTGAAAATATATTGAATAAAATTTTTAGGTTAGAAGAACAATTTATAAACAATGAAGCACAGTTTAACAATATAGAAGAAATGTCAAATTTAGTAGGTATAAAAACTACTGATCTAAAAAATATATTTGATACGTTCAATAATGATTCATTCTCAAAAAACTTAACAAAAGGGAAAATGATGAAGGCTAAAAACTTAATAGATAATGATTATCTAAAAATGAATTCAATAGATGATTTATTGAAATTAATTAACTATAAATCAAAATCAGCATTCATTAACAATTTTAAATCAACTATTGGAACAACTCCTGTTGCGTACTCTAAAATAAACAAGGACTTATAATACACTTTCTATAGAAACAGAAAAAATTTATCTTTTTTTAATACTAATATATACTTATAGCTTTTAACTTAAATCCTCCCTAAAGTAGCGCTCTACTACTGAAGTATACTAGTCCACTTTTGCCATTTTATAAAAATTTACACTCTCTATTATTACAAATTTGCTTTATAATCAATAAAATCCTGAATCATCAACTAAGGTGAACTATTATTAATCAACTATCTTTATTTAAACGCTTTTATTAAATAAACTTAGAGAAATTAAACAATTGAAGTGAAAAAACTAGGTCACGCTTCTAGTATAACTTAACGACTTCACTCTATTCATAGATTCATAAAACTCCTTTACTGGAATTTGATATGATTTTTCTCCTTTACCTTTAAAGGCCTTTATTTCGCCTTTTTTTATCCTGTTCCTTATGGTTCTCTCAGAATAGCCTAATCTAATAGCTGCTTCTCCAAAGGCGGCATTAACTGAATTGTTATTAGAGTTAAAGACAGACTCTACTCCTGCTGTAGTTGAAAGAATAGTTGGAGATATAGATGCCATTGTAAGGGCAATCAGTTTTCCAGTATGGCAACATTCTAATCAAGGAGAAAGAGAAGTACAACAAGCTTTAAGAAAATCTTTATTGAAATATAAGTTACACAAAGACCAGATACTATTGGATCGGGCATACTCTTACATCAAAGAGTACTACTAATAACAATTGGGTTATATATAGATATCAGAACCAAACTCAAAAAAGAAAACCGTTTCTATAAAACCCACCCCATCTCTAAAATCTAGTGATGCATTGAAACTTTTTGGGTTTTCATGATTGTATTGGATTACCCTGTTGGGATGCACAACTGGAAGGAGTGAATCCCTGAAGGGGGGTAAAGGAGTGAATCCTTTTTATACTAAAAACAGCGCCAGCTATTTTTAGTAATGAATTATTCGTACTTAATACACCAATCAGAAGTATCATAATATGTATATTCTTCTGAAGGGCTTTCTTTATATCTTAGATAGTTAGTGCCCTCATTGTACTGTAATGAAAAAACCGTTTTACTCGTTCTAGAACATTGAAGCTGACAAAAACAGTAGGCTACACCATCTTGGAGTAATCCAGTGCTTAAATAAGCAAATTGGGTGCCACCATTAACATTTTCGTTTGTAGTAGTTAAAAAGGAGATGTCTTCAAAGTCAGTGGGAGTGCCTTCGTATTCTTTGTCGTTGTCTGCACACGAAATGAGTAACAAACAGAATAGCCATAAATACTTCATAGTTTTTTCTTTTAAAGTTATAAAATAAAAAAAACAAACAAGTAATTAGTGATCAAGTCATTTTAGACCGAGGTGAGGCCTAAAATGTCTACCCCAGCTCTTTATACATAATATACACGCCCATGAGCAGAACAAACCAACCAAAAGATTTTTTAAGCTTGTGTCCAGGAATGAATTTAGACAGGTAAATGCCTAAGAAAATACCGGCAATAGATAAAAGGGTGAAGCTTCCTAAAAACATCCAGTCAATGGCAATAGTTTGCACATCTCCAATAAAACCAAAAAGGGATTTAATGGCTATGATGAGCAGTGAAGTGGCTACGGCTTTTTTCATGGGTAGTTTAGCAAAAAGAACTAGAGCGGGTATAATAAGAAAACCACCACCAGCACCTACTATTCCTGTGAGCACCCCTACTACTCCACCTTCCAAAACAATCATAGGATAGTTGTAAGAAATTGGGCCCTCCTCACCTTCGTTATCTTTCTTTTTATCTCTGATCATGGCTACAGCTGCAATGAGCATAATAGCTGCAAAAAACACCATAATAGCGATGTTTTTTGTCATCACAAAAGTCCCTACACTGAAAAAAGCATCTGGCAAGGCAGGCATAATATAGCGCCTTGTGACATAGACCGCAATAAAAGCTGGCGTGGCAAATACCAGTGCCGTTTTAACGTCTACCAAACCTTTTTTGAAATTTTGAAAAGCACCAAATAAGGAAGAGGTTCCTACTACAAATAAAGAATAGGCTGTAGCGGTCATTGGATTAATGGCCAATAGATAAACCAATATTGGTACGGTTAGAATAGATCCTCCACCCCCAATTAAACCGAGTACTACCCCTATAAGCAATGCACCAAAATATCCAAAAATTTCTAAAAGTTCCATACGCTGTAAAAAGCCAAAGATAAGGGCACTGAATTAGTTTAAAGGTAACATTTGTTACCAAAGTAGGGCCTGGGTTATAATTATTAGATGTTGTTTCACTTAAATGACCTGAAAACCAAATGCGTATGGATCGTCTGCTTCATCTATGGAGATAGCATTATGTCCAAACACCTTTGCCCAGCCTTGGATGCTAGGCACTACTGCTGGAAATTCTCCCAAACTTCCTGTGCCTACTATCTCTCCTATAAATTGGGAGCCTATATAGCTTTCGTGAATAAATTTTTCTCCCTCTTTTAAAAGACCTTTGGCATGCCATTGGGCCATTCTGGCCGACGTCCCAGTGCCACAAGGCGACCTATCAATAGCTTTATCTCCGTAAAACACCGCATTCCTTGCCGTTGCTTTTGCATCCAATGTGGCACCTGTCCACAACACATGACTCGCGCCCCTAATACTGCTGTCTTTGGGGTGTATAAATTGGTGGGGGAATTGGTCATTGACTATGGTTCTTAAACGAGATGACAATGAAATTAATGCACTGGCGCTATAATGCTCCAATCCTTTGAAGTTTTCTTGAGGGTCTACAATGATGTAAAAATTACCGCCATAAGCGACGTCGACCTTTAGGTCTCCTAAAACGGGGTGGGTGACAGATAAACCTGTGGCAGCCAAATAAGACATTACATTAGTGAGTTTTACCCAGGCTACCTTATCTCCATTCATTTCATAGTCAATAAGGACCAGACCAGCAGGCGTTTCTAAACGCACTTTTCCAGGTATTTTAGGATGGATTAGTCCCTCTTGAATGCCTATGGTAATACTTCCAATGGTTCCGTGACCGCACATGGGGAGGCATCCGCTAGTTTCAATAAATAGTATGCCAATGTCATTTTCTGGGTTTGAAGGTGGGTAAAAAATACTCCCACTCATCATATCATGGCCCCTAGGTTCAAACATAAGCCCCTTTCTAATCCAATCGTACTGCTTTAAAAAGTGTTGTCTTTTTTCGCTCATGGAGTTACCAACCAAATCTGGCCCTCCTTTAGCTACTACCCTTACTGGGTTACCACAGGTGTGGGCGTCTATACAAGAAAAAATATGCTCAGACATCTGGTTAGTCTTTAATTAATGTGCCGTTAATTAATCTATGTAATCCCAAAGGATTGTTATTTTGTAATGCTTTGGGCAGGAGTTTGTCTGGCCAGTTTTGATATGACACAGGACGCAACCAACGGTCCATTGCTTTTACACCAACAGCCGTAAACCTTTCATCTGTACTGGCAGGAAAGGGTCCGCCGTGCTGCATGGCCGCACAAACTTCTACCCCTGTAGGCACTCCATTAAATATAAGCCTACCGACCCTATTTTGCAATGTAGCTACAAGAGTTTCATTGGCCTGTAAGTCGTTTTCAGATCCCAGAATTGTTCCGGTAAGTTGCCCATCCAATCTCGCTATTAAAGGCAATAGCTCTGCCACATCCTTACACACCACTATCAGGGAAAGCGGGCCAAAAACTTCTTGGTACAACCTTGGATTGGCAGCAAAAGTTTTGGCGTCTACCTGATAAATAGCCCCATGACCCATACCTTCTTTAGCAGGAGATTGGGTGGAGGTGCTCCCTACTTTTTTGGCCAAAGCGTCAAATTCTGCCTGACCTTTTTCATAGGCTGCATGAATATTCGGGTGTAACATAAAGGTGGGTGCAATCTGATGAAATGCTTCAGAAAGAGTGTGAATAAAAACATCTAATTCTGGTGATTGAATACAAAAAAGCAATCCTGGATTGGTACAAAACTGTCCAGAACCAAGGCTTATAGACCCTGCATAAGCATTCGCCCAATCGGTGGGATTTTTATTCAGTGCCTCTGGCAATACCACTACTGGATTTACAGAGCCCATCTCAGCGAAAACAGGTATGGGAACTTCTCTAGATTGAGCCAATTTAAAGAGTGCAGTACCTCCTGAAATACTTCCCGTAAAACCAACCCCTTTAATCAACGGATCTTGAACCAACTGACTTCCTATCTCATAATCATTGCTGTAAAGGCAAGAAAACACCCCTTCAGGCATTTTAGTGTCTTGGGCTGCTTTTAAAATGGCTTGGGTCACTAAGGCGTTTGTGCCTGCATGCATGGGGTGCGCTTTAACCACCACCGGGCAGCCTGTGGCGAGTGCACTGGCAGTGTCCCCGCCAGCAGTAGAATAGGCCAAAGGAAAATTACTGGCGCCAAAAACTGCTATGGGACCAATGGGTTCATTTATTTTTCTTAAATCTACTTTTGGGACTGGAGTTCTATTGGCGTCTGCGTGGTCTATGATAGGTTGTAAATATTGTCCGTTTTCTATGGCTGTTGCAAAGGCTTCTAACTGCCCTATTGTTCTCCCTCGCTCCCCTTCTGCCCTGCCCTTGGGCAGTCCGGTTTCCATAGTATATGTTCGGGTAAGATCTTCTCCCAATGACAAGATCTCTTTGGCTATGGCCCTTAGAAAAGCTGCCCTTCTGGCTACAGACATAGATTTATACGGAACAAAGGCTCTTTCAGATAAGGCAGTGGCTTTTTTTAATTCACTAAGGGTGGCATTCTTAAAAACCCACGGAGTAGCGGATTGATCTACTGGATTAAAAGTAGAAAAAGTTTTGGTGCCTTCTGCGCTATAGGAATATCCTATGAGGTTTTGGGTAATTATATTCATGGAGTATGGTTTAGAAATGCGACTATTTTTTTGTTGGTACAGAGGCTAATTACTTTGTGATCATGGTATTGAAAGCCATATCTGAGTGACTATAGCCTTACAAAAGAGACTTATAATCTGTTAGCTGCGGCCTATTAGTCAGAGCAGTAGTAATAATCTGAGCTACCCTAGAGCGCTCCGGTTCCTGCAGTGGCATTCTTGGCAAACGCACATATTCAGATCCTATTTTAGTGGCTACTTCTGCCATTTTAATATTTTGTACCAATTGAGGGTTAATGTCTAATTCTAATAAAGGCATAAACCATTTGTATAAATCAGTAGCCTCCTTAATGCGCCCTGCTTTAGCCAAAGCATAAATAGCCACAGTTTCTGCTGGAAAAGCACAAACCAATCCTGCTACCCATCCCTGCGCGCCAAGGAGCAAACTTTCTAGTGCTAAGGTGTCTACCCCAGATAAAATGTTTAACCTAGTTCCAAAAGCATTTTGAAGTCTAATCACATTAGTTGTATCTCTAGTAGATTCCTTAACGGCCTGTATTTTTGGAGATTTTAGGAGTGATTCAAACATAGGTATAGTCACTTCTATACCGTAATCTACTGGGTTATTGTATATCATAATCGGTAAGTCTGTACTGCTGGCTACTGCCTCAAAATAGGCCACTGTCTCAGCAGAAGTAGCTTTGTATCGCATTGGAGGGAGCATCATCAGTCCTTTAGCACCGGCTTCTTGTGCTGCATGTGCAGCGGTAACGGCATCTTTAGTGGTTTGTTCCGCTATATTAATCACTACGGGCACCTGGCCTTTAACTTCTTTGACCGTGTGAAGAATTAAGGTATTTTTTTCTGCCTTACTTAGCGTACTGGCCTCACCAAGTGTACCTCCTAGAATAATTCCATGAACCCCAGCATGGAGTTGTGCCTGAATATTTTTAGTGAATAATGGCAGGTCTAACTGATCTTCCGAAGTAAATTTTGTGGTTACGGCTGGCATAACGCCTTTCCATGCAATTGTATTCATTGTTTTAGTTGTTTGATTTGTCGCTTTTGTTGTTCTACTAAAATAAACATAAAAAACGGCATTGCCACACGGGCCAATATTCATTTGAAGCATGTCCTTTCAATTGTCTTACTAAGCTCCTTAATATTTTCTTAAAAACAGAACCACTTAGTCTTATTTTACTATTTTAGATGCGCTTAAATACTAATCTAATCACATATGAAAAAATTAACCTTAATAGCCCTTGGTCTAACCATGGGAACTTTACAAGCGCAAAAGCAAGTAAAGTCAAAAGTTGCAGATCCTCAGGCTTTTGCAAAAACAATTACAGAAGCGGAACTCAAAGAACATCTGTACACTTATGCCTCAGACGAATTTGAAGGAAGAGAAACAGGAGAGCCTGGACAAAAAATGGCCATTGCTTATTTAAAGGAGCAGTATGTTTCTTTAGGTATTCCTGCAGCCAAGGGGGGGGATGATTATTTCCAGCCCATTTTATTAGAGGTTAGAAAAGTGCCTACCGGACAACTTAGCATGGGAGACATTTCTATGGAAAATGGAGAAGGATTTATGGGATTCACTTCTTTTGAAGGAGATTTTGATCAAATTGTATATGCAGGTTATGGGATTGAAGAAGGCGACTACTCAGACTACACTGATTTAGAGGTGAGCGGAAAAGTGGTTCTTGTAAAATCTGGAGAACCTAAAGATGCCAGCGGTCATTTTGTGCTTTCTGGATCTGAAGAAGCCAGTAAATGGAGTAATATTTCTGAAGCCCTTTCTAAAAGAGTGGCTGTTGCCAAAGAGAAAGGTGCTGTTGCAGTATTATTTTTTGACCAAGCCAATTTTGACCGTTACCAGAGAAGGTTTTCTTATATGAAAGAAAATGACAGCGGCAGCATGGGTATTAAGGCTTTGGCAAAAGAAAGTATGCCCTCTTTCTTTCTAAATACGGACTTAGCCAATAAAATGCTTGCAGATATTGCTACAGACCATCAACCAAAGGTATTAGACTTACCCTTGTCTTTTGCGGTAAAGAGTGCCAATAAAGAAGTACAGTCAGAAAACGTGGTGGCTTTCTTAAAAGGAAGTGAATTACCAGAGGAGTATATTGTAATTTCTTCTCACTTAGACCATGTTGGGGTAAACAGCAAAGGAGAGATTCACAACGGAGCAGACGACGACGGTTCTGGAACAGTAGCCTTACTTGAAATTGCAGAAGCTTTTAAAACTGCCGCAGACAAAGGCAAAGGACCAAAAAGATCTATTGTATTCTTGCATGTAACTGGCGAAGAAAAAGGCTTGTTAGGATCTCAATACTACACAGACGTAGACCCTATTTTTCCATTGGCCAATACGGTAGCCAATCTAAACATTGATATGGTGGGAAGGATTGATCCTAAAAGAGAAGGCGACAGAAACTATGTTTACCTCATTGGATCAGACAAACTGAGTACCGAATTGCATGAGCTTTCTGAGGCGGTTAATGATAAGTACACTAAGGTTACCTTAGACTACACTTATAATGATGAGAACGATCCAAACCGATTTTATTACAGATCTGACCACTACAACTTTGCTAAAAATAATATTCCAATCATATTTTATTTCAACGGTACCCATGATGACTACCACAAGCCAGGAGACACACCTGACAAAATAAACTATGACTTATTAGAAAACAGAAGTCGTTTGGTCTTTTTTACGGCTTGGGAATTGGCAAATAGAGCCAATAGAATTACAGTAGACAAGGCAGGTAAATAAGCCTAAAATACTTTAATAAACTCAAACCCCTATTTAATGAATTCAATCCCCAGCATTCGCTGGGGATTTTTTTGTGGCCTTAGTTTTAGCCACAAAAAAAGCCTTACTTAAAAAGTAAGGCTTTAATTCTGGGTGGAAGACCGGGTTCGAACCGGCGACTTCTGGTACCACAAACCAGCGCTCTAACCAGCTGAGCTACAACCACCATTTGTAATTGGCTGCAAATATAATTTATTTCCATCTAGCTATCAAAATAAATCTTAGGGTATTTGCAAAAAAAAGTACTTATTTTAAATCTTAAAGTAGGTAATAAAGTAACCAAAACAGAGGAGTTTGAATTAAGTGTTAGATGGTCAGAACGAACCACCTAACTGTCAAATATTTAGCGGTTAAATTAAATGATCCAGTTGCTCCACTGCTACTGGTCTTTCTACCGTAAAACCTTCCGCTGCTGCTACACCTATAAGCCTCCCTAAATCTTGGGCCCGGTACTTAACAGAATCTAAAAAGTTTTTGGAGCTAATGGGCGTTTGTGGGGCTTTGCTATCTGGATTAAAAAACTGAGAACCATAGGCCAAAATAGCCGCTTCTTTATGGGCTAAAAAACCTGAAACGTTTACCACAAAATCAGGGGTAATATTTTCCCATTGAATGTAATGGTATACTTGCTTGGGTCTCCAAGCTTGTTGTGGCGTACCTTGAGCGTCTATGGTTTCAATTTTAATGAGACCACTTAAAAAACAGGCGTCGCTTACTAAAGCACTTCCCTTTCCGTGGTCTATATGCCTGTCTTTAATGGCATTACACAACACCACTTCTGGTCTATATTTTCTGATTATTTCAATAACCAGCAATTGACTTTCACTATTGTTTTGAAAAAAACCATCTGCCAATTCAAGATTTTCTCTAACAACGACCCCTAAAGATTCCGCTGCAGCTTTGGCTTCCGCATCTCTAATTTCTGCGGTACCTCTAGTCCCCAGTTCCCCTCTTGTGAGATCTACTATCCCAACTTTTTTACCAAGGCTTATTTCCTTAGCAATCGTAGCACCTGCCCCTAATTCAACGTCATCTGGATGTGCCCCAAAGGCAAGTATATCTAGTTTCATTTTTTTGTTTTTATAACAGGCTTTTAATGGCCTGATCAATGTCTAATTGCAAAGCGTCAACTTCCTCAATTCCTACAGAGAAACGAATCAGTCCATCTGCAATGCCTTGGTGTTTTCTTTCCTCAGGGCTCAGCAGTGCGTGAGAAGTAAGGGTTGGAGAAAGCAAGGTGCTTTCTATACCTGCTAAACTCATGGATGGCTTGATTAATTGTAAGGCTTTTTGAAAAGCGCTCGCATTCAGGCCTTCTCTTAATTCAAAAGACAGCATTCCGCCAAAACCACTCATTTGCGCAGCGGCTAATTCGTGGTCCGGATGGCTTTTCAAACCTGGGTAGTACACCTTAGATACCTCTGGATGTGCTTCTAGATAAGTAGCCATCTCCATCGCATTTTCATTTTGGGCTTTCACGCGTATTCCCATGGTCTTGATACTTCTTTCGAGTAACCAGACCGTATAATCGCTTAAGGAGCCACCAAAGTTTTTAGCCAACCTAAACACCTGGTCAATGTGCGCCTGAGAAGCCGCTACAGCTCCTGCGCATATGTCAGAGTGCCCGCCCATATATTTCGTAGCAGAGTGAATAATCACATCTATCCCAAAATCTGCAGGGTTTTGGTTTACTGGACTGGCAAAAGTATTGTCAATCATACTTACAATACCTGCCTTTTTAGCAATGACTCCAACCGCTTTTAAATCTGTAATAGTGAGCAATGGATTGGAAGGTGTTTCTATATATATGACTTTAGTATTGTCTTGTAAAGCCGCTTCAAAGTCATTTGGAGCCAATCCTTTAGTGAAAGTATAGCTAATACCAAAGCGCGCTAACTCTTCTACAACAAAATTATAGGTACCGCCGTAAAGTGTTTTCTGCAACACCACATGGTCTCCAGCACTTAAAAAAGCCAACATAGCAGTACTCACCGCTGCCATCCCACTTCCAAATATAAGTGAAGCCTCACAGTGTTCTAGAGCTGCAATTTTTTTAGCCAAGGCTACTTGGTTGGGGGTGTTAAAATACCTGGGGTAACGTTTTACAGCTACGTCTTCAAAAGCATAAGAAGTGCTCATGTATAAAGGGGAAACAGCGCCCTTATAAATGGGGTCTTCTAATTCCCCATAATGGGTACAGAGGGTATTTATTCCAGATTTCTTAAGTTCCATAAGTAATATTTTGGTCTTATTAAAAGTACTTATTTTTTGAATACTTTATGGTGCTTCCAATAACTAAAGCCACCGAGTAGTATAACACCAATAACGCAGTACCAAATAAAACTTGGTGTAATTACTTGGGCTCCACTGGCATAAGAATGCAATCCTACGAGGTAAAAGTTCACCCCAAAATAGGTCATCATTATACTGGCATAGGCTACCACACTCAAGAAATTAAAGGTCCACCTATTTCTCAATCCTGGCACCAGTCTCGTATGAATAACAAAGGCGTAGATTAAAATAGATATGAGTGCCCAGGTCTCTTTTGGATCCCAACCCCAGTACCTTCCCCAACTTTCATTGGCCCATTGCCCGCCAAGGAAATTTCCTATGGTCAGCATGATCAGGCCAACTGTTAAAGCCAATTCATTAATAATAGTCAGTTCCTTAAGGTTCAGGTCCATGCGTTTTTTATTCTTTTCATTGGACATGATCATGAGGATCAGTGAAACTATACCAAGTATCATACCTACGGTCAAGGGACCATAACTCCCTACTATAACCGCCACATGAATCATAAGCCAATAACTGTCTAGTACAGGAACTAAGTTCGCTACTGCCGGATCTACCCAACTTTGGTGGGCTATCCACAATAACATAGCAGTAACAAATGTGGTTGCGGCTAGGGTTAAATCACTCTTTCTACCTAGTGCAATACCCATGGCAAGTGTAGCCCAAGACACATAAAGAATACTTTCATAAGCGTCACTCCAAGGTGCATGGCCTGAAATATACCATCTGATCACTAAACCAGCGGTATGGGCAGCAAACAAAAGCCAAACAATTCCTTTAAAACCAAATATTCCGTAGCGCAAGAAACGCCTGTCTTTAAATATTTGAAATACTAAGAAGAAAAACATCACCACGCCTATCAGGGCATAATATCTGTAAAGCTTATTGAAAATATCCAATTGGTTGTAGAAAATTTCCGCCTGAATCTTTTCAGGAGCGGGCATAACCTCACTACCATGGTTGTTTTGATTCTGAGTAAAAGCGTCTAACAATTTGTCTGCAGAACTGTAATCTCCTGTGACAATGGCTTTTTCTAAACTCATGAGATAAAATGGCACTGCGTTTTTAACAAAATTTGCATACAAGCTATCGCCAATCACATGCTTCCCTGAACGAAACGCTACTGCAGAGATCCATTTGTTATTTTCATCATTTAAAAGCGGGAATATTTTTATAATTTCTCCTCCCAAAGCCCTGTTCAATAAACCCAATCTAAGGTCTATGTCTTGAAAATCTTTTTGAAATTTATTTGGGTTTGTTGTCGCATAGGCATCCTGAAGGAATGGCGCTAATTTATAAGCTCCAGAGGCGTCAAAGAAATCTGTAGCCCTAACCATTCTTTGTCCTGAGGGCAATCCTAAAATATTTCTAAGGCTGTCATTTTGGCCTTTCTTATCTAATGCTATAAAAGGTGTATTGTACCAAAGGGCTGGATTGAGCATCATAGAGAGCAATACTTGGTCTGGGTTCAGACCTTCGTATTTGGTCTTAAAACTCAATTTTCTTAAAAGCTCTGAAGCAAACGTATTTATAGGCTTCATTCTTCCTCCGTCGTCTTGGATAACCAAGGCGCCAAACTTTACTGCATGCGCTGGAGAAACCGTTGTTTTTTCTAGGGCAATTTGTAGGTCAGTTAGCGGTGTGTTGCTGTGTGCATGGGAGTCTTCTGAAGCGGCATCGGCCTGTTGGGCCAAAGAGGCAGTAATACTCCCAAATAAAAACACCAAAGACAATAATGCTTTCTTGGCCTTTACCTTCTCAATAGATCTTGAGAGGTCTTTGAATCTGGTATTTCCAAAAAATAAGATCCCCATGAGTCCAATATAGAGTAAAAAATAACCAATATAGGTAATCCATGTACCCCAAAAATCATGACTTACAGACAGTACAGTGCCTTTTTCATCTGGGTGAAAGCTCGATTGGAAAAATCGATAACCTCCGTGGTCTAATACATGGTTCATGAAAATATCATAGTCAAAAGGCCGCTCATCTTCTACCGTAACTTTACTCATAAAAGACGCATAGCCTTTTTCTGTTCCGGGGTATTTTTGGGCTATGAAGTCATTTAATTTAACAGAAAATGGCAATTCGTACACTTTTGAACCGTAGCCTAAAGTAAAGTCTAATCCTCCTATGGTCTGTTTTTGTGAAAAACTGGCCAACCCTTTTGTCCCTAAGATGGTCATTTGTTTGGTTTCTCCTCCACTGCTGATTTGAACCGTTAAGGCATCTTTAGTCTCAGGAGTCTTTTCATCTTCTGGAACAGCCACTATTCCATTGGTTCCTTTCATAGGTAATTCAGGAATAACAAACTGCATGCCGCCCACATTGTAAAGTGACCTGAGTTGTAATTCCTGAACACTGTCTTTAATTACGGCTCCCTGAAATTGGTCTGCCATTCGCATAAAATCTCCCTCAAAAGGAGTGTTTATGGTATAAGGATTCACTGTTGTATTAATATTAATTGCCCCAGGGGTCTCTTCATTTAAAGCAAAAAGAATGTTGTGAATACTGGTCACACTTCCTGACTCCAAGAAGTGATCGTGTCTATTCCCATCTCCTGCTTCTACAATTTTTAAAAAATCCGTTCCATTAGGGTCTTCAATAACACCTTCTTTAGCCCCCTGCTGAAAGGAGACAAATGCTATATTAAAATCTTGCTCTGCAAAGTTAGAATTCCAAGGCAAAGATGTTTTCTTGGCCTCAGGAGTGAAAATAGCATGGTCTTCAAAAGTTCGCCTTGCTGGCTGACCATCTTTCTCTCCATCTACCATAAGGGTCACATAGGTTTTGTCTGAATAAAAGATTTTTTCTGTTTCACCCTCTCTAATGGGCATCATTCCTTCATAACTAATATAACGCGTAACAAATGCACCAATAATAATGAGCACCCAAGAAATGTGGAGCAGTAATACGGGCCACTTTTTCCATTTTAACAATCCATAACGCTTAATATTTCCTGCAAAGTTTATGACAAAAAACACCATCATGGTTTCGAACCAAGTGGCATTATATATCCATATTCTGGCGGTTTCTGTTGAGTACCAACTCTCTATAAAAGTACCAAAAGCCATTGCAGTGGCAAACGCAATAAACAATACAGACATAAGTCTGGTAGAGAAAAGTATTTTCTTTAAGGTTTCAATCATGATATAAGGTGCAATTTTTGGGTATAAAAGTACGGCCTTTTTCTCTTTTTACCTCGTGATTAAATGGTAAAAACAGTATATAAAAACTATTTAAAGTCCTTATTAACCCGCTTATTTATCCTATTTTTGAGTATGATTTCTATAGCAATTATTGGAACCGGAAGGCTCGCGCGCCAATTGTTTCATTTGTTCGGCAGTTTAAAGCACTATTCTCCCAGCTTAATTCTTGGTAGAAATGAAGGAGAATTAGCGCAATTTAATCATGTAGAGACTCGTTCAGATTTCAATAAAATAATCTTGGAAGATTTGGTTTTTTTAGCTATTTCTGACAGGGCCATAGAATCCGTTTCTAATCAGATTAATGCTCCAAATGCACTGGTTTGTCATTGTTCAGGGAGCATACCTATTTCCGTACTTAAAAAACATACTGCTACTGGGGTATTTTATCCCTTGCAAACATTTGGCTCTAATGAATTTATTGATTTTTCAAAGGTGCCACTGCTACTGGAAGCCTCCCAAAAAGAAGGTATTGAAACACTTAGTGAGCTTGCTAAAGGGGTGAGTTCTCGGGTAGATTTTTTCGATTCTAACAAAAGAAAATCAATTCATTTGGCAGCGGTTTGGGTGAATAATTTTTCTAATTTTCTTTTTTCTGAGGCGGCATCATACTGTAAGTCTAATGAGATAGACTTTAAATTATTAGGACCTTTAATGGAACAAACCGTTCATAATGCCCTAGATTTAGGACCAGATAAGGTTCAAACGGGACCTGCGAGAAGAGGAGACACCAACACCATTAAAAGCCATTTAGCCTCATTAGAATCTGTTAGTCAAAAAAAGATTTACCAATATATTAGCGACGCTATTCAAGAAAAATACAAGCATGAGTTATAAAAAATTATTGCCAAATATCACCACCTTCGTCTTTGATATTGATGGGGTATTTACAGACGGACAAGTACTCATCACGACCAGTGGAGAACTACTTAGGAAAGTAAGCGTAAAAGATGGTTATGCAGTAAAAACGGCTTTAGATAAAGGTTTTAGGGTTTGCCTCATCTCCGGAGGAACCAATGAAGGGGTCAGAGACCGCTTTAAAGCGCTGGGAGTTAAAGACATATACATGAGAGCCCACCATAAAATGGAGCCTTTACATGAATATTTAGACGGCTATAAAATAGACCCTAAAGAGGTCCTTTATATGGGTGACGACATTCCGGATATTCCACCCATGCAATTCATAGGACTTCCTACTTGCCCGCAAAATGCGGTCCCAGAGGTTAAAGCGGTATCTGAATATATTTCTCACCTCAATGGCGGAGAAGGTTGTGTTAGAGATGTCATAGAGCAAGTACTTAAAGTTCAAGGGAAATGGGCGAGTAATACAGACGCTCAAACAGACTAAACCCATATTTTTAACTAAAATCTTTAAAACTAATGTCCCTTCAATACCCCGATCATAAAATTATTTTAGCTTCAGGATCTCCCAGAAGAAAAAAATTCTTTGAAGACATGGGGTTTACCGTAGACATTCAAGTAAGGGAAGTAGATGAGGTTTTCCCTACTAAACTGGTTGCCCAGCAAATACCTGCTTATTTGGCTGAATTAAAGGCCAGCGCCTTTTCCGAAGAAAGTTTGGGAAATTCTGTGCTCATTACTTCAGACACCATTGTTTGGCATAAAGAAGCGGCCCTTGGAAAACCAAAAGACCATAAAGAAGCCACAGCCATGTTAAGCCGTCTTTCGGCAGACACTCACTGGGTATATACGGCGGTCTGTTTTACTTATAAAGGCAAAAAAATCCAATGTAGTGAAGCAACTGAAGTTACTTTTGCCCCTTTGTCGAAAAATGAAATTGAATATTATATAGGCCATTACAAACCCTATGATAAGGCGGGTGCTTATGGTATTCAAGAATGGTTGGGACTTGTAGGAATAACAAAAATTAACGGCAGTTATAACAATGTAGTGGGTTTGCCAACTCAAAAAGTGTACGCCACGCTTAAAGCACTTTTAGGCAACCCAGAATACCACTAAAGGCTAGTGTATTTAGACCAACTGCGTCAGAATTAAAGACCAATTTGCAAATAAAATAATAGTATCCTTAGGCCAAAACACTAAAAACACCAACAAATGAATCCATTTATTCAGTCCCATTTACAAGAAATTTACAGTACAATCGCCCTGCTCATTGGTTTGTTGATTTTTAAATTTATCAGTACAAAAGCGATCAAAAAAGTAGGGAAAATAAGTGATTTAAACACTTCAAGAACCAAGCTAATTGTCAAGTACAGCAGCATAGGGATTAGCAGTATTGGCCTGGTGTCTCTGTTGATTATATGGGGGGTGAAATTAGAAGATTTGGGCTTAGTACTATCTTCTTTCTTTGCCATATTAGGGGTTGCACTATTCGCTACCTGGTCTATACTAAGCAATATTAGCGCAGGAATTATATTGTTTTTCTCCTTTCCTTTTAAAATTGGGGATAGAATTAAAATTCAGGACGACGATTTTCCTCTTGAAGCCATTATCACAGATGTAAGGGCATTTTACGTAGAATTAAAAACAGATGAAGGTACCTTGGTCACCTATCCAAATAATTTATTCTTACAAAAAGGCGTCCTTTTATTAAAAAAGCAAGAACTTTAAAAGATGAAAATGAGCAAATCCAAGGCTTTTTGCGCCATGTTTTTAGGTTTAATTACCCTACAAGCACAAGATTTTACCCCTAAAAGTAGCGCCACAATACACCAATCTATTCAGCAGCTTAATTTTTTAGGAAACGTACTTTATATAGCAGCCCATCCCGATGACGAAAACACCAGGCTCATCTCTTATTTATCCAACTACAGTCATGCCACCACTTCTTATCTTTCCTTAACTAGAGGAGACGGAGGGCAAAATTTAATAGGAACAGAAATTAGGGCACTTTTGGGCGTACTAAGAACACAAGAATTACTGGCCGCAAGGAAAATAGACGGTGGCAATCAGTATTTTACTCGGGCCAATGACTTTGGTTTTTCCAAACACCCAGACGAGACCTTAGAAATATGGAACAAAGAAGCTGTACTTTCAGATGTTGTAAAAACCATCAGACAACTTAGGCCAGATGTTATCATCAATAGATTTGACCACAGAACACCGGGCAGCACACACGGCCACCACACCTCAAGTGCTTTATTGAGTATGGAAGCATTTGATTTGGCTGCTACAAAAGCATACCCTACGCAATTAAACACCCTAAGCCCATGGCAACCAAAAAGGGTGTTTTTCAATACTTCTTGGTGGTTTTACGGATCTGAAGAAAAGTTTAGCGCCGCTTCAAAAAAGGGTTTAATTACTTTAGATGTAGGCGTTTACTACCCAAGTTTAGGCATCTCCAACAATGAGATAGCTTCCTTGGCCAGCAGCCAGCATTTATGCCAAGGCTTTGG
>Ga0209309_10002112_pt1 | contig 18626 bp, 16 predicted proteins | sample COGITO_mtgs_1204_2_FD_184807 | JGI IMG/M metagenome (GOLD analysis project Ga0209309, IMG submission 184807) | Pelagic marine microbial communities from North Sea - COGITO_mtgs_120412 (SPAdes) (version 2) | ecosystem: Environmental > Aquatic > Marine > Epipelagic ... | reverse complement strand
CATGACAAAATTATTCGGCTCAAGTCCTAAATCATTTGTCAGGGTAGTACCCCAACCGTAGGTAGTATTGATTCTGCCTTTGAAATAATCTGCTAGTTGGACTATTTTATCTATGTCCAAGCCATCACTAAACACAATTGTTTTGTCGCGGCTATCAACGCCGCTGCGCTCGTAAAAATCTATTACTGCCTCCCCAAACTCGATAGGATCACCGCTGTCATGACGAAGTGAGTTCCAGCTTTGGGCTTGTTCGGGTGAGAAATCAGCAAAGAAAAAACCAGTCGTGAACGTGTCTGTTAGCGCAGTTGAGAGATCGCTACCGTATTTGGCTTGCCAGTCATGAAGCATCTCGCTATGGCCGCTGAGTGGATTATCACCTCGCTCCTCGGCGAGTGCAGCGTACCCCATCGGTAATTCATGAGCAAATGTACCGATTGGTCGGAGTCCGAGCTCATGAGATAAAAACACATTTGAGGTACCTACAAAATTATCAGGACATTCACTAGCGAGTCGCTTAAGTACGTGACGGTGCCATTGGTAGCTAAACCGTCGTCTTGTTCCAAAATCTGAGAATTTGATATCTGGACGACTGCGTAATAGCTCAATTTTCGTATCAAGTCGACGGTTGCCTTCAGTGTAGAGCTGATCAACCGAAAGGCCCTCTTGGGCTATTTTCCCTTCATAGTACAGTTCATTTAGTTCGCTCATAACAACTGTTTCCCAAAACGAAACGAGGGGCCATTTACCAGTTGTCGACACATCTAAATCACCCGACTCACCATAGCGGACTGTGAGAGGGGGCAGCTCACTATCTGCCAGGTAATCGAGGTATTCTGGTGTAAATCTAGCGCTACCATCTTGCGCCTCAAGACTCGCGAGGTAAGCAATCTCATCTGGTTGCCATCCAGACTGCAGCGTCTCAATCCTGTCTTTTAGCTGCTCAGGTCTAACATATCTACTGAGTGGATTATCGCTGCGATTTTTCATTGTGAACGTCACTTCAGCATCAGGGTATTGCTCAAATTCAAGTTGACTCATGGTAGGCTTATAAAAATCTAGACCTTGTGATAGTTTTTGTTCACTCATAGTTAAACCTCCAAGCTACGTAAAATACTGAGTGCTTCCTTAGAACTGATTGCAAGCACTCCTGCATCTTTGATTGCATCCAGGGCTGTTTGTTCGTCGGAAGCCTGCGTATTGACTGCTCTGATGGCATTTCTAATCAAATATATCTCTACGTCGTCATTGCTGCTATATATTTCGGCTGTATCTACAGCTGTTGCTTTGACGCAGTAATCGGTTGCAAGTCCGCCGATGAATATACGCGTTTTTTCGGCTGATTCAACGCTGATGAGTTGCTCGAGGTTGCGTCCATCATCGCTAATTCCTTCTGCTCCTGAATAGCCATCTGTTTGTTCCATACCTTTTGATAGAACGGTATCCGCATCTTTAATTATCAAACGGTCAGCGAAAGCTGCACCCTTAGTGCCAGCAACACAGTGGACAGGCCACTGCTCAAAATGAGGTGTCTCTGCTGGGTGCCAATCGCGAGTGAAAATAACTTCACCGTTTTGATCCCGTATCTCTTGAGCTAGGGAATTGATTGGTTCTACAACTTCAGCGCCACCAGGCACTGCTAGAGAGCCACTAATGAAGTCATTTTGGATATCGACAGCTATCAGCACATTTCGTTGCTTTTGTTGTGTGGGTAATTGTTCTGGTGAATTCATAGCATCTCCTTTACTTAGTGTTATATATACACTAACGTATATTCATACTATACCTTACTTACTGTGTTGTCAACACTAATTCGCTGTTTTATGATTTATATGCTATAAATAGTCTGTAATAGGAGACAGAACATGAGTATGCCGCGAGATATTGTATTTGTCCGCCACGGGGAGTCTGAGGCAAATATTGTGCAAAAACCAAATGATAGAGTCATAGATAGTGTGACAACTCACTCTATCTATGAGCGACCTGATTGGCAGAACCGGTTAAGCCTGGATGGCGTCGCGCAGGCGAAACAAGCCAGACAATGGATTGATGCTGAGCTAGGTGGTTTGGATAATTTTGATGCACTGTACGTGTCACCTTTTTATCGTACGCGCGAAACTGCTGGCTATTTGGGAGGTAACGAATTAAGTGGATGGACAATTGACGATAGGATCGTTGAGCGTAGCTGGGGAGTGTATGGCAAAGTGCCGAAAGCTGAGCAGCGTGCTCAGTTTCCACTGACGGAAGCAGAAAAACGTCGCAACCCGTGGTTTATACGACTTGACGGTGGTGAGAGCATGCCAGATGTCTACGGACGGTTTCGTGATTTTCAGAGTACACTACACCGCGAACAAGCCGATAAAAGAGTTTTCGTTGTCACGCATGGCGATTTTATAAATGCTGCCAGATATGGTATTGAGCGTATGACTCCAGAAGAGTGGGAGCTGCTTGACTCAAATCCTAAATATACCATACGAAATTGTACGCTCCTGCACTATACGAGGGTGAATCCCGATGATTCAAATGATGTACGGGATAAAATTCACTGGAAGCGTCATATTTATCCAGATGCAGTCGAGCAATCTCCTGAAGGCGGTGCTTGGGTTGAGCTTGATGAAAGACGTCGTTATAGTGGGGCTGAACTTCTGCTGCAAGCAGAGCAATCGAAGCGACTGCTCAATTGAATCACGATTGCTGGTTAAGCTATCCTGACTATCTCATCGAGATTATTGTTGATAAACGCCAGGGATTCTTCTACTCGTTTTTCTAGCGTGCCACGAGCCACAAAATATGGTTTTGCAGTACGCTTAGCCTGCTCAACGCACCAATCATGCATTTCGCGACGCAGATGTTCGCCGTCACGAATGCCGTCCTGAATGAATGGTATTTCATGGCCAGTTATAATGTAGAGATCTGCTGGATTTTGAGCGCCAATAGTCCGCATCTCGTCAGTGGTCTTGCCGACGTAGCGGCGCTGCCATAGCTCGGTCGTGTGCGCATTCGTATCACAGACGATCATACCGTTACTTTTTTGAGCCATTTTTTGTTCGTATTTATTCTGAAGCGCTCCAATAGTGTAGAAATCTTCATCCTGCCATTTGTAGTCCATGCTGATAAGCGATTCGGTGTAATATCGTCCAATTTCTGGCACCCAAGGAGTCTTCATTTTCTTAGCAAGTGCTTTTGAAAGTGTAGTAGTCCCAGTTGATTCTGCACCAATCACAACAATGCGTATCGCAAGGTCCCGCTTGACTGATGGTGACAGATAAGGCCAGTATTTCGTTAGGCTAGAGCGGACTTTGGTAGCTGAAATGGGTATAGTATTTCGGTCTACATCAACCATTACGTGCTCACATCCCATACACTCCGCCCAAGTGATTCCATAGCTTTCTGAGCTAAATACCACGTCCGGTTTGTAGCCTAGAAATGCGAGTGTATGATCAGCCCAAGCTTGAGAATCATCATCTTTATAGATATCCGGAATGACAGTAATTTTTGCAGTTGGATGGTTTTCTTCGAGCCACTGTTTGCGTTTGCTGGCAGGTATTTTATAACGAGGATTATCAACTACGAGTACTTCGACCGAGTCGGATCCGGCAAGAGCAGTCTCTATTAGGTAATGGTGGCCGTTATGTGGTGGGTAGAATTTACCGACGACTATAGCGTTCATGATGTTGCCTGAGTTTTTTGTAGCTGACTAGCCTCGGACGCTTTCATAGCTTTGTTCCAGCAGTAGAGACCATAGAACGCGTTGACCAGGAAGATAGCAAACAGTATTGATACAAACAGCACGTCTTTGTAGAGGTAGAGACCGATAGCGACTATGTCGACTGCAATCCATAAGTACCAGCTCTCAACGCGTCGTTTAATGAGTAGGTACTGTGCCGCGAAGCTCATGATGGTCGTCGTGGCGTCAAGTGCCGGTAGTGAAGCGTCGATAGGGAATAGTTTTGGCAGCCATAGGTGGATGTTAAGTAGGACATAAGTGAGTATGACGCTAAAGAATCCTATGCCTCCGAGCCAGTATAGATTGGTTTTTGTAGAGTTTTTAGTGATGGCCACCTTTTGGTCACTCGGGTCTTTTCTGGTTTTGTGCCAGATGTACCAGCCGGCTATACCGGTGATGAAGTAGTAAATCTGTTCGAAAAAGTCAGCATAGAGGTTGATCTGATAAAACAATATGCCAAATAGTAGTACGCCGATAATACCGATAGGCCAGGTCCATATATTGCGTCGAGCCACGAGAATGACGCAGACTAAGTTGAAAATAGTGCCGACAAACTCCAGGTAGCTTATGTCATAGCCCAGTAGACTAAAAAATATTGTGTTGATGTCGAAAAATGCTTGTATGTATTCCATGGCGGATCCTTTATTTGGTTATGAAGTAAGTATATTTTATAGTAATTGTAAAGTCAACACAAACTATAAAATATCATTACATAAGCATAATTAACAGTGGTCACATGTATGTTGCGATATCAACCAAAGCATTGTTATTTATATTGTAATATTGTAAAAATAATGTATAATAACATGGACCTGATGGTGGGAGTCAGTGTTCTTTAACTTATTTATCATGTAGGACACGTCGCAATCGACTGTTCTGAACATCAACTCCCCCTCAACACTTTCGAAAGGTAGGTAGAAGTTTATGGACTCCGTCCTTAGCTTCGTGATGGGCAGTTTATGGCTCGTCTTCCTCATCGGTTTGGTACTAACCGCCGGTGTTGTGTACACGCTCCGCTACAAGACAGCTTCAGCAAATGAAGTGCTTGTTGTCTCCGGAGGTGGAAAGGGACTCAAAACCTACATTGCCGGTGGTGCATTTGTAGGTCCAAAGCGTCGAGCCCAATTCTTCTCGCTAGAGACCAAGACCGTTCGGTCTAACGACCAAGAGACGCACTCAAGTACTCTGGTGCCGGTCGTTGTCAAATGGACAGCTCAGCTGAAGCCAGACTCTGAAAATAAAGATGCGCTGAATAAAGCAATTGAAGGATTCATTAGCTATGACAGTGATGAAGATATCATCAACTCGCTCCAACAGACTTTGGACGGTGAAGTTCGCGCAGTCGTTGCGACAATGACACCTGAAGACGTTGTTCGCGACAAAGATGGTTTTAGTACTCAAGTCACACAAAATGTCCAGAAACGTATGACCGAGCTGGGCTACAAGCTCATTTCGCTCAATATCTCTGAAGTGACTGACCGAAACGGTCACTATCACAACTTGGCTACCCAGGATCGTGAGGTCCGACGACGTGAATCAGAGAATTTCACAGCGGCTGCAAACAGAGATGTGTCTGTTACCAAGGCTAAGGCTGACGAGGAATCACGAGCTGCTGAACTATCACGTGATCTTGCTGTTGCTGAGAAGCAGCGCGAGGTCACGCTACGTACGGCTGCAATCAGGTCTGAGACTGATCTTGTGACGACTGATGCTGAGTACGCTGGTCAGCTCCAAGCTGAAGATCGCAAGAAAGATCTTGCGGTTCGCCAAGGTGAAGTTCAGGTTGTCGAACAGCAGCAAGCTGAAGCGAGTGCTACTGCACGTCGTGCGGTAGAAATGGCCAATGCTGAGACTATGAAGCAGACACGGGCAGTTCAAGCTCAATCTGAAAAAGAACAGGCCGAAATTGCCGCTGCTTCGAAAGCTCGAAAAGACGAGATTGCCGCTGAGTCAGCTGCCAATGTTGCCAAGCGCAACGCTGATGGTGAAGCTGTCGCTGCTAAGTCTCGTGCACAAGGTGAAGCCGATGCCATCAACTTGACGACCGAAGCAAAGGCAGACGAGGTTCGCAAGACCGGTTTGGCCCAAGCAGAAGTGACTCGAGCCAATGGCGAAGCTGAAGCTGCTTCCACCCTCGCAAAGGGCAGGGCTGAAGCTGAAGTTCAACGCGAGATGGCTGAAGCACTTGCTGCAAACGATGGAGCAAACCTGCGGGTTACTCTTGCTGAGATCGAGCGTGACACCAAGATCACAGTGTACACCGCCGTTGGTACAGCAATGGCCAAGGTCGGCGAAAAGGCCACCTTTATCGATATGGGTGGTAAGTCTGCTGGAGATGGGGATCTGCTGTCGGGTGTTTTGGCAAACGTGCCAGAGCTTCTCAAGCAACTCGATGTCAAAAGCCAGGCGCTGCTTGGTACTTCTATTGGAGAAGGACTCGGATCATTCATTCCGTCAAAGGGAAGTGACCAGTCCAGTTCAGAGGTCAATCCAGCATCAAGTCTTGGAGACGCATCAACTATTGACGGAGTCAGCGTTGACGCGTCTGTGGACGGTGTTGATGAGACTAGCCATGAAGAGCTTCCAGTAATTCCGGAAGTGACCCCGGCTGATATCAGCGATGAGCATGACGATGAAGACGTTGATGGCGAAGAGCCTACTGGCGCCTTCGGACCTCACGAGCAGGAAGATGATCTAGGTAACTCTGGAGACGTCACCCGCGAGTAGGGTTTATCGCGACGCCACATGATGAATAAGTGAGGGAGAGCTGGTATAAACCAGCTCTCCCTCATCCATCTTTTTAGCGTAATGAATGCTACTGTGTACATTTCACTATGTTTTACTTATAAAAAGTGTAAAGCAGGGTGATATAGACAGAGTAATAGGCCTATAAACACTTGTTTGTATGCATGATTATATAAATTCACTATATACCTTTAATAAAAATGGCAACTTTATTTATGTGGTATTGTATTTATTTTTAGTTAGTGTTAGTATAACACTAACAACCAATACACCCACAAGGTTGCCGCCTCTCCTGAATAAGGATTGAGGCGTGGCGGATCACAAGTGAGCACGAAACGCTCCTTGCAGATTAACAACTAACCACAGATATATTAGATGAGGAGATGATGGTGATGTCCAGTTGGGACATTTCAGGAGGTAGTATGATCGGCCGTAACCACCGGTTGGTTGGCAAGAACAACCAGGACGCATGGTGCGTCAAGCAAACTGCAGAGTATACAGTCGCAGTTGTCGCAGATGGCTGTGGCAGTGCCGCACACTCTGAAGTCGGTGCCTCTATCGGTGCCCAGCTGACGGTCGAACTGCTTTCGCAGCAAGCCTCGTCTGGTCAAGAAATTAATTGGCGTCAGCTGGAGCGAGCAGTCATGAGTCAGCTAGATGTGCTGGTGCGGGCATTAGCCCTTCCATACCGAGAAGCGATAGAGCGATTTTGTCTCTTCACGCTCGTCGGTGTGGTGATCGGACCTGAGCGTTCAGTATTCTTCGTCTGCGGTGACGGCATAGTCGTCACTAACGGCGTCATGACTGAGCTTGGGCCTTTCCCTGGTAATATGCCACCATACCTGGCCTATCAGCTATTGGAAAGTGAGCTACAGCTTGATCCTGATCTCGTCAGGATCAAGCCACTACTCGAGATGCCAACCCATGAGCTCAGCTCATTTTTGCTTGGCACCGACGGAGTCACTGACCTTGCACGTCTTGAACATCAGATGCGACCTGGACTCGAAACGACAGTCGGTCCGCTCGCACAATTTTGGCAAAATGATCGATATTTTCGGGGAAATCCCGAGCTTATCAGTCGTGAGCTGAAATTAATTGGGCGCGACTGGCCGCTACAAGAGCCCGAACCAGGGCTACTCGGCGACGACACAACAATGATAGTTGGGCGACACAGACTCGTGGACGGAGACGAATTATGAAGACGGTACAGATAGCTGGCCAGTCGGTTCGGCTCCAAGCGAGCCAAGTGATTGGCAAAGGTGGTGAAGCCGACATTTATCAGCTTGACCCTTCACGGGTACTCAAGCTGTATAAACGTTCGACCGATCCTGACTATGCCAATAATCAGCTGGCTCAAGCTGGTGCAGTAAAACGCATCAACGAGCAGCAGTCGAAATTGCCAGCCTTTCCCAGGGGCTTGCCACCAGAAGTGGTGACTCCTGCCGAGCTGGCACTATCAAAGAGCAAGATCGCTGGCTATACGATGCCCTACATCACCGGTATGGATACACTGATGAATTTCAGTAATCGTGCCTTTCGTGAGTCTAGTGGCATCGATGCCAACCAAGTCATCGGCGTTTTTCGTGAGCTCCGTAGAGTGGTCAAGCTGATCCATGGCTCCGGTGTTGTGATCGGAGATTTCAATGATCTCAATGTCCTGACGAACAACACGACCATCAAGCTGGTGGATGCGGATAGCATGCAGTTTGGCGGATACATGTGCCAGACATATACGAACCGTTTCCTCGATCCGCTACTTGCATCACATGGTGCACTGGAGCTAGCTAGGCCGCACAACGAGCTGAGTGATTGGTATGCATATGCAGTGATGCTTATGCAGTCAATCCTCTACGTTGGGCCATATGGCGGCGTACATCGACCCAAAACTGGCAAGCGTCTGCAACACGACGAGCGAGTGCTTCGACGGCTAACGGTATTTGACTCAGACGTCTTATACCCGAAGCCGGCCCTTCCACTCACGACTTTACCAGATGAGTGGCAGTCGTATTTCCAGACGATCACCGAGCAGAATACACGGGAGATATTTCCCGACAGATTGCTTGATGATATCCGATTTACGAGTTGCCAGCAGTGTGGCAGTGTTCATGGCCGTTCGGTTTGTCCGGGCTGTCAAAAACCAGGGGTGGTAAGACAAAAAATTACTATCCGTGGAACAGTCACTGCATCACGTGTGTTTCAGACCAAGGGAAAGATTTTGCAGGCGGCATTTCACGCTGGAACGCTTCGCTACCTCTATGAAGAGGCTGGCTCGCTGTATCGTGAAAATAGCCGTCAGTTGGTCTCGACTCGTTTAAGCCCCGAGCTTCGGTTCCGAATCCAGGCTGATCAAACACTCATCGGTCGAGGAACAGCTCTGTACATTGTGACTGCTGATGGATCTTCATCACGGCTCAATGTTGAGCAGTACCAAGGTAGATTACCCGTGTTTGGTACGAACGCTAAGCATAGTTTCTGGCTGCAAAATGGCCAGCTGATGCGCTCAAGCGTCCATGGTCCTCGCTACCTCGGTAGCGTCGTCTCTGGTCAGACACTATTTTGGGCTGGAGAGCACCTCGGTTTTGGGTTTTATCAGGCCGGTAGTTTAGTGCGTGGATTTATGTTTACGACAGATCGGCCTGGTCTGAATGATCAAGTTGACCTCGGAGTTATCCGCGGGCAGCTTGTTGATGCAACTTGTGTGTTGTCTGACACACGTGGCTGGTTTTTTACAGCCACGCAAGAAGACGGCGTACTAAAGCATCGAGTTCGTGTCTTGGACGCTCATGGTGCAGTCATAGCAACGTCGATGGCAGATGCCGGAGACGATAGCTGGCTTGGCCGTGGCATACGAGGCCATATGGCAATCGGAAGCTCGTTACTCGTAGCGACTGACGATGGCTTGCAACGCATCACTACTCATGGCGACCAAGTAGAAGTGGAACGAGAGTTCCCTGATACTGAGCCATTCATGAGTGCTCAGACATGGCTACTGCCAGGTCCGGGCGGGATTTACGTAATTTCAACTCATGAGATTACGCTCCTCACCATCAACTAGAAAGGAAGTGGTCCTCGTGACCAACGCTCAGAACACCCAGCTGCCACTACCGGATTTTTACAACTCGGATAACGTGGTGCACGATGATCGATGGATCGACTACGATGCACTCCAGACGGCAGCGACCGATTGGCGAGCTCAGCATGGCATCAAAGCGGCTAGTACTGATCGATTCAAAATCGGCCTGCTTGCCATCGATGTTCAGAACACGTTCTGCCACCCCAAAGGTGAGCTTTTCGTGGCTGGCATGGCTGGTGACGGCGCGGTCGAAGACTCTGTTCGGCTGGTGGAGTTTATCTACCGCAACCTCGGTGTACTCAGTGGCATTTCATGCACGCTGGACACGCACCGGATGTTTGCGGTGTTCCACCCGGCGTTCCTGGTTGACGAGCAGGGTAACCACCCGGCGCCGTTCACCCAGGTGACCAACGCTGAGGTCAAGGCAGGGGCATGGAAGCCCTCGCCGTTTGCTGCCTCGGCGCTCAGAGCCAATCTCATGGCGCTTGAGCGTCACTTGGATCACTACACCGCGGAGTTGGAGCGAGCAGGGCGCTACGCCTTGACGATTTGGCCCTACCACGGTGTACTCGGTGACCGTGGCCATACGCTGGTCAGTGGTCTGGCTGAGGCGGCCAATTTCCATGGCCTGGTGCGCGGCGCACAGCCGGGCATCGAGGTTAAAGGAACCGATCCGCTGGTCGAGAACTACTCGGTGCTCGGTCCGGAAGTTCGGCAGCTGTTCAACGGCGCACCTGTAGAGCGCAATACTCGATTCGTCGAGCAGTTGCTCCGCTACGATGCACTGGTAATTGCCGGCCAGGCCAAGAGCCACTGTGTGGCGTGGACCATCGACGACCTACTGAGTGAAATTCTGGCCAAAGACCCAGAGTTGGCTCGCAAGGTTTACCTAATGGAAGACTGCACGACATCAATCGTCGTGAAAGATCCATCTGGCGGTGTCATCCATGACTACGGCCCCGAAGCCGATGCGGCGTTCGACAAGTTCCGGGATGCCGGGATGCATGTCGTGAAGTCAACTGACCCAATCCAGAGCTGGCCAAATATCCAGCTCTAAGCCACTCTCCCTAGAAAGGAACGTGAGAACCATGACAAGTAATACCTCACTCGCTGCACTGATTGGTGATGCTGGACTCGATCCAGCAGGCACCTCAGCTATGCAGTTGGTTGTCGACGACCTCGGCCCGGTTATCCAAGCAGGGCTTGGCGAAGTCGATATCGACGACATCACTACAGCCGAAGTCGTACTCGTAACTGTCGTTATCGATGACAGCTCTTCGATTCGATTCGGTCAGAATACTGATCTCGTTCGCCAGGGTCACAACCAGGTGATCGAGGCTCTCAAAGCGGCAAAGGCTTCGGCTGGTGTCTTGATGAGTTGTCAGTATTTGAACGGACCAGTGCTTTATCCGTACGTCGCGTTGGATAACGCGGTGCAGATGAGTACTTCCAATTTCAATCCGTCTGGTGGTACGCCACTGTACGATCGGACGGCAGAGGTGCTCGCTACGGTGACTGCCAAGATGTCCGAGTTTGAGCAAGGTGGCGTTGCGGCTCGCGCAATCACCATTATCGTCACTGATGGCGCTGATGGCCATTCGCGGCGTCAGACGCCTAGCTCAGTTCGCACGATGGTGGAAGCTTTGACGCGCACTGAGCAACACATCACGGCCGCGGTAGGCATTGATGACGGATATACAGATTTCCGTCAGGTGTTTACTGAGATGGGCCTACTGCAGGAGTGGATCCTCACACCGGGTAATTCACCGGCCGAGATCCGCGCTGCATTTGGGACCGTCAGCCAGTCGGCAGTCCGTGCATCTCAAGTGGCCAACTTTTCTCAAGGTGCTATCGGTGGCTTCGGCAACTGAGGCAACGTGAGTTGGTCAACACTCTGTGGTTATTGTGCGTGAGTAGTGTAGCCATACGCTATTTGTGACGAGCCACTGGCCGTGAACACTTCTAGAGGATTAATTCTCGAAGTGTTCACGGCCATTTTAATATGAAACGGAAGTATATCTAGAGAGAGTCAAAGCCGTTGTCGGCATCAACAAGAGTGTTTGATTTGAATGTATACAGTTTTGCGGGACGGTGGGCGCCTTCTCGCCAAGTGTCCCCAGTCTCTTTGATGAAATCAAGCGAAAGGAATTTTTTGCGAAAGTTTCTTTTATCGAGCGCACGACCGAGGATGCTTTCATAAGCAGTTTGAAGCTGTGTTTGGGTGAATTTTTTAGGCATCAGCGAAAATACTATGTTTGTATGCCCAAGTTTATTGATAAGTCGACTCTTGGCGAGATTGATGATTTCATCGTGGTCGTAGGCAAGTGTCGGCAAGTGATCTAGCGGATAAAATTGACTCTCTTCGCAACCCTCTCCGTGAGATAGTTTACGTCCGCAGCCCATATAAACGATTGAGACGGCATGTCCGCGCGGATCGCGCGCAACTGTGTCTATAGCGCAAACCTGCTCAATGTAGCTAAGATCTTGTGCAACATCGAGGCCACTCTTGAGATGAATGACTCTTTGGAGGGCTTCACGGGTAGTCTCGCCTTTGGGGTTGTAGCCACCTGGTAGCGCCCAGCAATTTTTGAAAGGTTCAGCACTTCTTTTTATGAGCAGCACTTCAAATATATTATCTTTAATCTGAAAGAATACACCGTCTACTGCTAACGTTGGTGGCTCGTATGATTGACTATAACTCATAGTGTCTAGTATACGCTATCATTGTCTGGTAGGCTATGAACTATGCTTATAGATACTCACTGCCATATCCATGAAAAAGATTATCCCAATGCCGAAGGTGCCTACACTCGAGCGGTAGAAGCCGGTGTCTCGCAGATGATTTGTGTGGGAACTGACGAGGATAGTTCTGCTCGTGCTGTTGCATTCGCGAGTAACCACGAGGGAGTATGGGCAAGTGTTGGACTGCACCCTCACGATGCGACCGAGGGAGTGACTGCTATAAAATCACTAAGAGCACTGCTTCAAAACGATACAAACAACACAATCGTCGCTGTTGGAGAGTGTGGTTTAGACTTTTTTTATGATAATTCTCCTCGTGAGGCGCAGATAGAAATGCTTCACGCTCAGCTCAGACTTGCTCAGGAATTCAAAAAACCGGTCATTTTTCATGTCAGAGAAGCATTTGCTGATTTCTGGCCGATTATTGACCAGTACGAGGACATAACAGGGGTGATTCATAGCTTTACTGATACTGAAGTGACGCTTAAAGAAGCCATTTCCAGAGGGTTTTCCATCGGAGTTAATGGTATTGCGACGTTTGCAAAAGATAAGCAGGCTATGTATGCAGCAATTCCGATAAATTCAATCTGTTTAGAAACTGATGCGCCGTTCTTGACACCAGTACCTCATCGTGGTACGGTAAATGAGCCAGCGCTGTTAACACTCGTTGCCACACATATAGCGAATCTCCAGTCTATCAATCTTGAGGAGCTCTCGCAGGCAACTGAGCGGTGCGCTCTCGACACATTTTCTCTAACATAAAAACCAACCGCAAAAATCTATTACTTATTACTAAAGTAGAGAGGTTTTATCGTGATAAACGATACAGATACGTTTTCTATTCCTGGTGGTCAGACCGAAACCGGTCAGATAAAAAAATTCATGGAATCTGATCATGGTGTCAATGAGACGCTAGAGTACATCAATTCTTTGTATGAAAAACCAAATGATAGTCAGCCTGAAAAACAAACGATTTTTGGGTCTGAAACGTTTGTAGTTGATCCTTTCAAAAAGCAAAATGCTCATATTGAAACCTCAGCTGCTCAGAATGAGGCTTTGACTACGCAAGAGATGCGTCCACTTGAGCTACATGAGCTCGGCGAAGCACTTGATGCTAAACAGATTATAGAGCTCGTGAATGGTAGCACGGCACGAATAGATTTTGTGAGAAATGCCAAGCTGAATGGTATCAATGACCCTTACAATCTAGCAGGTAACCAAAACAATACGAACATGAGCGTAAACTATGGCCTTGCTGCTTAAACGAGCACTTTCTTTGCTGACGGGTAATACTGCTCAGCCCAAAAAGCGTCCGTTTAAAGAGATGACTGAGCGCGAACTCATAGAACTTGAGTCTGAGCTCGGCCGTGACATTTTCGGTCCTATCGAAAAAGGTGGCCGTAGAGAATTTTTCTGTCTCGATAAACATACATGGATATGGTACGAGGAATGGATTGATGCCACTAAAGCAAAACGAAGTCGTACCACCCGTTATGAGCTCCACGATAATGGCATCATGAAATCTCAAGATGGTACAAATTACCAGTTCCTCGACGGTCAAGAGCTAAAAAACTTTGGGGTAGCGGTACGTATGTACTATGAACGTGTCATGCGCGGCCTCTATAAGCTTGACCCCGAGACAGGTGCTCCGCTTACGGTAGCGCCTGATACAATAGATAGGTGATGAATCCCAGTCATAATTCAATATATTTAGATAATGCTGCTGCGACGCCACTTGACCCACGCGTGCTCAAGTCTATGATGCCGTATCTTGAGTCTGATTTTTATAATCCATCAGCACTTTATGGGCCAGCTCAAAGAGCTAAGCAAGCGATCGAAGAGGCTAGAGTATTAGCTGCTAAACAAATTGGCGTAAAACCTTTTGAACTGACATTTACTGCAGGTGCGACTGAGTCAATAAATATACTGATATATGGGGTAATGAAACAATACGGTGGTGAAATAGTAACCACTGCCATAGAACACGATGCGGTGCTGGCGGCAGCTCGTCGGCATGCAGTCATTGAAGTTTCAGTTGATGAGCGTGGCTACCTAGCGGCTGGTTCTATCGAAGCTGCACTCACTAGCGAAACAACCCTAGTAAGTGTTGGATATGTTAATAATGAGCTTGGCGTCGTTCAATCACTTCGGGATGTAGCAGCGGTTATCGCTGCAGAGCGTCAAAGACGACTACGTGATAATGAGTCACGACCACTTTTTTTCCACACCGACGCCTCTCAAGCAGCTGGACTGCTCGATATATCAGTCTCACGACTTGGTGTAGACGCAATGTCGTTAAATGCCAGTAAATGTTATGGCCCTAAACAAGTCGGGCTATTATATAAGTCCCCAGAGATTGAGATTGAACCACTTATTGTTGGTGGTGGACAGGAAAATGGTCTCCGATCAGGAACTGAAAACGTTGCGGGTGTTGTGGGCTTTGCTCAGGCTCTGGAGCTCGCAAATGAACAGAGAAAAATTGAGTCTCATCGCATCGCTGAGCTTCGTGATATCTTACAAAAAAACCTTACGCAGCGTATTCCTGGCCTTGTAATAAATGGTCACAAAAAAAGACGAGCCCCACATATCTTGCACATTTCAGTACCGGGATTAGATGGCGAGCGTGCGGTATTTGCGCTTGATCAAGTCGGTATTTATGCAGCGACTGGATCTGCCTGTGCTGCCAATCGAATGAGTCGTTCTCACGTGCTGGAATCTGTCGGTATGAATACCCAACTTGCGGATGGCAGCTTGAGATTGAGTCTTGGTCGGTTTACGACTGAACAGGAGGTACAGTCCGCGGGCAAGACAATCCCGGACATCATAACAAAGGAGCTCCAATTATGATAAAAGTATTTGCAGTATTTGTGATTGTAATGATTGTGCTAACCGTTGTTGTGCTCCCAAGCTATCTTGGCCCAAATGATATTAAAAATTGCGAGGGACCATCAGAGCAAACGGATTGCCAGTCAGTCGATGCCATCATTGCGGTGAGCGGTGGTGATACCATCGCTCGTACAGATGAAGCCATCGCATTATATAAAGCTGGCTGGAGTGGTCTACTCATATTTTCAGGTGCCGCGGCTGATACTACTGGACCTTCAAACGCTGAAGTGATGCAACGTAGAGCTATAGATAAAGGTGTAGATCCGAGTATGATTTTCATTGAAGAATTCTCGCGCACTACAGCCGAGAATGCTAAAAATACTGCAGGATTTTTAAGTAAAAATAATATAGATCGTGTTATGTTGGTGACTTCAAGTTATCATCAACGTCGCGCAAGCTTAGAGTTTCAGTCACGTGTCGGCGATGAAGTAGAAATCGTCAATCATCCAGTCGCGTCTGATAAGCAATGGTCGTATTTTTGGTGGTTGCAGCCGAGCGGACTCTATCTCGCGTATAGCGAGTTGTTTAAGATTATTCTATTTTACGTACGGGGCATTATCTAGTGAGTCGAGTGTATGTCGGTATGAGTGGAGGTGTTGACAGTAGCGTTACTGCGGCACTGCTTATTGATCAAGGTCACGACGTGACTGGTGTGTATATGAAGAATTGGACGAGAGATCTGCCGGGGATGAAATGTCCATGGGCTGATGATCTGGCTGATGCGAAACGTGTTGCGGTGCAGCTCGGTATTCCATTTAAAGTCTATGATTTCCAGACTGAGTATAAGCAGTCCGTTGTAGACTATATGGTACGTGAGTATGAAGCTGGCCGCACGCCTAATCCCGATATAATGTGCAATCAAGAAGTAAAATTCAAACTATTTTTAGATGCAGCGCTGGCTGATGGGGCGGATATGATCGCGACTGGTCATTATGCAAAAACTAGTGAAGGTAAGCTGTATCAGGCAGTTGATATGGTCAAAGATCAGACTTATTTTTTGTACCGCGTGACACAAGACGCTCTATCAAAGACGTTATTTCCGCTTGGAGAATTAGAAAAATCATCCGTCCGTGAAATAGCCGCCGAAAAAGGCCTCGCCACAGCCGCTAAAAAAGATTCTCAAGGAATTTGCTTCGTTGGTTCGGTTGGCATTAAGGAGTTTTTGAGCCAATTTGTGAAGACTTCGCCAGGTGAGATAATTGAAAAAGAATCCGGTAGCGTCGTCGGTCATCATGAAGGCGCTATTTACTATACGATTGGTCAACGACACGGACTTAATGTTGGTGGCGGATTGCCGTACTACGTGGTTGCAAAAAAGATGGACGCAAATAAAGTGTTCGTTAGTCGTAATATTAATCACGACTCTATGTGGCGCGAGACGGTTGAGCTAGATAATCTGCATTGGATTGCTGATGAGCCCGCGAAAGATGCTATTTTACATGCTCGGTTTCGACATCGTGGTGTTTTAAAACCTGTCATTAGAGATGGTAATATTTTGAAGCTAAATGATCCTGAACGATCAGTCGCAGCTGGGCAGTCTGCTGTACTCTATGTTGCCAGCGAATGTGTTGGCGGTGGAATCGTGGCTAGCTAACAGATATAAAACCGTGTAAAATAGCTTACTATGAATGCACAAAATATACGTAATGCTTATTTGAAATTTTATGAAGATCGTGGCCACGCGATTATAAAGCGGGCACCGCTTGTGCTCAAGGACGATCCGACGACGCTGTTTACTGGCTCTGGTATGCAGCCGATGATACCGTACCTACTAGGCGAGCCACACCCCAAAGGTAAGCGAATTGTCGATAGCCAGACCTGTCTGCGGGCTCAAGATATCGAAGAAATTGGCAACAATCGTCATACGACGTTTTTTGAGATGCTGGGCAACTGGAGTTTGGGAGATTATTTCAAAACTGAGCAGATCAATTGGATGTGGGAATTTCTGACTGAGGTTGTCGAACTAGATCCAAGCAAGCTCTATGTTACATGTTTCATTGGCGCTCCTGAGTACAATATCCCTAAAGATACTGAAGCTACCGAGATTTGGCAGAAACTGTTTGGGAATAAAGGTTTATCAACTCAGGCGGTTGATGTTGGTTCAGAGCAAGATGGGTATGAGCGTGGCATCAATGATGGTGAAAGAATCTTCTACTACGATGGTAGTAAAAACTGGTGGAGTCGCAATGGTGGTCCCGAGACCACACCAGTGGGCGATCCTTGTGGGCCCGATAGTGAAATGTTTTATGATTTTGGGACCGAGCATAATCCTGAATTTGGAGAACATTGTCACCCGAACTGTGACTGTGGGCGATTTGTGGAGATCGGCAATAATGTATTTATGGCGTATCGCAAGGTGGCTGAGGGTACATTTGAGCTACTTGAAAAACCAAATATTGACCATGGATCGGGTCTTGAGCGCATCGCTGCAGCTAAGCTAAACAATCCAGATGTCTTCAAGATTAGTCTGATTTGGCCAATTATTGAGAAACTTCAGACTTTGAGTGGCAAAATCTATGAAGACAATTTAGAGAGTATGCGCGTTATCGCCGATCATCTGCGTGCAGCGACATTCCTAGCCGTCGATGGCTGTGTGCCGAGCAACAAAGAGCAAGGCTACGTTATGCGACGCCTGGTGCGAAGAGCCATGGTGAAGGCATTTGACCTCGGGATTGATCAAAACTTCATGGAAGAAATTGTGCCTGTGATTGCTGATCTCTATCGCGATGATTTTCCAGAAGTGGCTGAAAAGCGAGATGAAGTTGTTGCTGTACTCGTGAAAGAGGAAAAGGCCTTTCGCCAGACGTTGCGAAAAGGTGATAGTATGTTACGCAAAAAAGGGAGCATATCGAAAACAGTATATATAGATTCGCACAATAATTACCCCGGTGTTTATGAGAATGATGCCAATATAGCTACTCCTTTTGAAAATGCTCAGCCACATGGTTCCGCTCCGGCTGCAGTTATTGTTGAAATCCAGAAAGAATGCTTGACGGGCGAAGACATATTTATGCTTAAGGACACATATGGTTACCCAGAAGATGTTTCGGTGGAATCAGCGTCCACGAACGATATTATTGTCACGGTGGACTGGAAAGAATCTTTTAGTAGGTCATTAGAGGAGCAACGAGTGCGCTCTCAAACCGCCGCCAAAGGCACCTTCAAAGGTGGTCTCGGTGGCGATTCACTGCAGCACAAGAAATACCACACCGCGACTCATCTCATGTATCAAGCCCTACGTGATGTGCTCGGTGAACATGTTGTCCAGCATGGTAGTAACATTACCGAAGAGCGACTACGTTTCGACTTTTCACACTCCGAAAAAGTCACTCGTGAGCAACTTGACCAAGTCGAGAAAATTGTAAATGAGCAGATCAAAAAAGACCTCAAAGTATCCTACGCTGAATACCCAACCGAAAAAGCTCGCGGTGAAATGGGTGCACTTGGTGCATTCGG
>Ga0209309_10002111_pt1 | contig 18627 bp, 28 predicted proteins | sample COGITO_mtgs_1204_2_FD_184807 | JGI IMG/M metagenome (GOLD analysis project Ga0209309, IMG submission 184807) | Pelagic marine microbial communities from North Sea - COGITO_mtgs_120412 (SPAdes) (version 2) | ecosystem: Environmental > Aquatic > Marine > Epipelagic ... | reverse complement strand
CTAGACATTCTTCTTTAGTTACCCTAAAACTATGTTGTTCTAGAATTTCTTGAAGTTCATCTAGTCTTTGATACTCTACTATTTCATCAAAGCTATGAGTAGCTGTTCTTCTTCTACGCATTACACAATAAGCATTACGATAAGCATAGAAACTGGATTGAAATATAAACTCATCTAAAAAATGTATTTGAGCCCATAAGTCTAGAGGACCTTGGGTCACTGGAGTTCCAGTTAATATTCTTCTATACTTAGCAAGCTTTCCTAATTTTAAACAAGCTTTAGTTCTTCTAGCTGTTCTATTTTTTATATTACTACTTTCATCTATCGTCCATAAACAATTAGAAGTATTTAATAATCGAGTTAAATAATTCTTACCTTTATCTGTAGATAGAGCTTCAATATTAACAATAAAGAATTTTAATTTATGAGAAGGATTTAAAAAGTTAGTTAGTGTTTCTATATTAGATTTAGTTTCAGCTGGATTCCAAATACATATATCAGTAAAAGCTTTTACATCATCAGGCATATGTGTTTTAAATTCAGACGCAACCCAATTCCTATACACACCTTTAGGTGCTGCTATGATAGCACAATTGATTTTACCTTTTCTATATAAATAAGCTATATTATCTATAATTACTTTAGACTTACCAGTACCTTGTTCCATAAACAAAGCATAAGCTTCTCTATCTTTCGATTTTAAAAATACATCATACTGATGTTTAAAAGGTTTAGTTTTAAATTTATACTTTATAAAATCATCGTCATTAATAAATTTAACTTGCATTTAATCTTTCTGTTTTCTAATTATAATTTTACTTTATATAACTTTAAATATATAAGTAAATAATAAAAATAAGAAAGGAGAACATTATGGCTAAAGTTTACATAGTGCAAGAAAATCCGAATGTAAATGTTATTGGTGCTGGTAGGTTTGGAGAACTTATTCCTATGCTACCACCTGGAAGACAAATTACTCTTTCACCTTCTCCTGTAATTAGATTACTCTCTAATAAGTTAAGAGAGTTTTCAGATGATGACTTTTTATTAGCAATGGGTGATCCCGTAGCTATTGGAATTGCGTCTATGGTTGCAGCAGACGTTAATAACGGAAAAGTTAATATGTTAAAATGGGATAGAGAAAATCAATGCTATTACAATGTAAAGATTAATCTATATCAGAAAGGAGAAAGTAATGAGTAAAGAAGCTTGGATTTTCGATTCAGTTGAAAAACACAAGAAAAAAGAAAGTTTACCAGTAGTAGGAATAGAAGTAGTTACAGCTATTGGAAATAAACTTATTAAGAAAAAGAAAAATCTTATGGAAGAGGAAGAAAGATTAAAAATCTTGAAAGCTCAAATTCGTGAGATTGAAGAAAAAGAATTACCTGATGCTATGGCGTCATGTAATGGAATGACTAGATTTGATTTAGAAGATGGAAGTCAAATTTCAGTTAAAGACGATATATTCTGTTCTATTAGAGCTGATGTTAAAGCAGATGCTTTAAAATGGTTAGAGGAGAATGGACATGCGGAACTAATTAAACATGATGTTAAAGTTAGTTTCCCTAAAGGCAAGTATGATCAGGCTGATAAGCTGATTGAGGTTTTATCTAAAAATTTTAAAGATATACCTTATGATGAAAAAGCAGACGTTCATTCAGGCACTTTAAAAGCTTGGGCTAAAGATCAATATAAATTAGGTCAGGAATTACCTGAAAATTTATTTAGTGTCTATGAAGCAAGCATTGCTAAAGTTAAACTCGGAAAGGAGAAATAAAAATGGCAGATAAACAAGTACAAGTTAAGTCTAGCACTGAAATCTCATTAGGAGATATATCAAGTGATTCACTTATAAAAGCAGTTGGTAAAGGATTAGAAAATGTATCTAATGATGATATTACTATTCCTAGATTAGCTGTCGTTCAAGCAGGCTCTCCACAAAGGAAGAAAAAAGATGAGAAATACATCGAAGGAGCTGAAGAAGGTCATATCTTTAACACTGTAACTAATCAGTTATACGATGTTGAAGGTATTACAGTTATACCTTGTGGATATAAAAAGTCCTATGTAGAGTGGGTACCTAGAGAAAGTGGTGGCGGATTAGTTGCTATTCACGATATGAAACCTGAAGGTACGACCGTGGATCCTAAAACTAAGAAATCATTTCTTGGCGAAAATCAAATAGTTGATACAGCTGAGCATTTTATCTTAATTAAAAACAATGATATATGGGAACCAGCAATTCTAACAATGACTTCTAGTAATCTTGGAGTTTCAAGAAAGTGGAATACACTTCTTAAAATGAAAAAGATTAATATAAAAGGTCAAATGGTAGAGCCACCTTCATTTTTATATAAATTTAAATTATCTACAATCAATGCTGAGAATGATTTAGGTAGTTGGTTTAAATATAAAATCGAAGAAGAAGGTCAGATTGATAGTAAAGATACTTTCAGTCAAGCTGAAGCTCTTGCAGATTCAATAGGTCAAGGTAAAGTTAAAGGATCAGATCCTATTGATACTGAAGTTTCTAGTACACAATCATCAGGAGAGACAGCTAAAACTCCCTTTTAATTATGTTACCAGAAGATTTTTTTAGAGTATTTCCTGGATTAAATAGAGCTTATGGCCAATTCTTTATAACTGAAAGAAAAGGTCCTAAGCTTGACGGCTATGGAAAGACTGTAAGAGAATCATATGAAACAAAACTATGGAAAGAACACCTAGATGGTAAAACTGGTCTAGGTGTTATTCCGATAGATGAAAATAATCAATGTAAATGGGCTTGTTTAGATGTAGATGATTACTCTGTTGATATAGAAAAAATTAGTAAACAGTTTGTTAAAAAGAATTTAATAGTTTGTAGATCAAAATCAGGTGGAGCACACATATTTATATTTACTAAAAAGCCAGTAAGTGCTTCTTCAATGATTAATAAATTAAAAGATATTGTTAAAAAATTTGGATTTGTAAAATATGATTTAAGACCTCAACAAACTAAATTATTAAATAAAGAAGATGTAGGAAGTTGGCTTAATATGCCATACTTTGGAGGAGAACAATCAGATAGATATGCTTTATATGATGGTGAAGTATTAACTCCTGAACACTTTATTAAATGGGTAGATAAGTTTGCTGTTAATAGTTTAGATGAAATTGATTTAAATTTTATTAAAAAGTTAAATAAATCAAATGAAATATTACCAGGAGGACCACCTTGTTTACAACAGTTGCTATCTCAAGGTCCTTTAGGAGAAGGTGGAAGAAATAACGGTCTATTTAATATAGGAGTATATCTTAGAAAAAGATTTCCTGAAGAATGGCAAGAAAAATTAGAAGAATATAATGACGAACATCTTGATCCACCATTAAAACCTAGAGAGTTTACAGCAGTATTAAATAGTTTAGATAAAAAAACTTATAATTATAAATGTAAAGATTCACCAATTAATTCAGTTTGTAATAAAACTAAATGTTTAACATGTGAGTTTGGTATAAATGATGAGGGAACTATGCCTATTTTAAATAGTATAACTAAAATATTAACTAATCCACCTCAATACTTTTTAACTTTAAGTGAAAAGAAAGTAGGTCCTTTATCTAGTAAACAAGTTTATAGTTTTATAGATTTTAAACAGGTAGTGTTTGAAAATTTAGATATGTTACTTCCTAAGATAAACGACAGATTATGGACTGAAACAGTTAATGATTTAATGAGTAGAGTTATATCTGTAGAAGCACCTAAAGATAGTAGTAATGAAGGTCGTCTATTAGATTTATTAGAAAGATTTTGTACTGGTTCTACTTCATCTACAGAAATAGAAGATTTATTAAGAGGTAAAGCTATTATTCAAGAATATATTACTGAATTTAGAATTAACGACTTTATGGAATTTTTAGACAGACACAGATTTAAAGAATTTAAACTACATGAAATTACTGCCTATCTTAAAAATTTAGGTGCTACTCACGCAGGAAAAAAGATAAAAGGAAAATTTACGAATACTTGGAGTATACCAAATTTTCAAATGCAGACAGAAGAATTTAAACAACCAACAATAAATAAGGAGGCCTATGAATAAGATAGCAGCAATAAATGTTTTGCTTAAACACGCACAAAAATATAGTGATCCACATTATAAACCAGATATACAAGCTTTAACTGCAGCTTGTTTGTTTATGGAAACTTATTTGTCTGAAAAAAAACAAGACACAAAAGTAGAAGTAACTGGTCTACAAGTTAATTCTCATAAAGGAGCTTAATGATTTTATTTTTTGATACAGAAACTAATGGATTATGGCGTAGAGATTTACATGTTACTGATATAAATCAACCTAGATTAGTTAGTTTAGCAGCGATGGTTTGTAAAGATGATGAAAGTTCTGTCAGTCAGATATCTTTACGATCCAAGCCAGATAACTGGACTATTCCTAAAGGAGCTTCAGATGTAAATGGCATAACTACAGAAGAGGCTACTAATACAGGTATTTCTACTCATAGTATTCTTTGTGCTTTAACAGAGTTATTTCAACAATGTCATACTCTTGTAGCACACAATGTTGCCTTTGATTTACAAATACTTGAAAGAGAATTTTATCAACATGGAATTAGATTTAAATTTCCAGAGAATATTCATTGTACAATGATGATGGCTAAAGATGAATTAAAATTAAAAGGACAATTTAAAGATTATAAATTTCCTAAATTACAAGAAACATTTGAAGCTTTTTTTCATTCATCACCTCAACAATATCACGATGCTTTATTAGACGTTCAATTATGTAAAGAGATATACTTTCATTTAAAAAGAAAAGGTGTAGAAACTAAAGGTCCTCAAGATATTCCTAAAGAATTATTAGTAAGATTAGAAGGTGAAAGCTACGATAGATTTGTAATTTTCTTAAATGGGCTTAATCCTAAAAAATTAACTCAATGGGAATTAGATTTTGGAAACTCAATGAGAGAACGATTAACTAAATTTGATAATCATTTTTTACTTTCAAATAAACAATTAGAAATATTGAGAAAGTTATATAAAAAAAATGACCAAAACGATTAAAATATTTGGTAGCCCGGGAACAGGTAAAACAACAACTCTTTTAAAATTATTAGAAGAAAAAATTGCAGAAGGATATAGACCTGATAAGATAGGTTTTTTTTCTTTTACACGTAGAGCAATAAGAGAGGCGAGAAGCAGGGTTATTAAAAAATTTAATCTATCAGAAGATGATTTAGAGTATTTTAGAACTATACATAGTATGTGTTATAGAACTTTAAATATTAATAGTGGTCAAGTCTTTAAAGGAGAACGTGTTAAAGAGTTTAGTGAAGTTGCAAGAGTAGAGATGTCAGGAGTATCAGAAGAAGATACTTCAGGATTATCAATAGGAAATAAGAAAGGAGATTTATTATTATTTTGTGATGAAGTATCACGTTCTAGTGAAAGAAATTTAAGAGAAGTGTGGAAAGAATTAGAGTGTGAACACACGTGGGAAGAACAAGAATACTTTTCTAAAGCATTAAGAAATTTTAAAAAGTCTAAAAACCTTTTAGACTTTACTGATATGTTAGATTTATTTAATCAAGAAACTATCATACCTCAATTAGATGTAATTTTTGTAGATGAAGCTCAAGATTTAACTACTAAACAATGGAAAGTTATAGATAAGTTAACAAGCAATTGTAAATTAAGATATATAGCAGGTGACGATGATCAAGCTATCTATCGTTGGGCAGGTGCTGACGTTAAAAAGTTTTTAGATATTGAAGGTGAAATAGAAGTACTTCCTATTAGTTATAGACTTCCACAGACTATTCATAAGCTTGCGTGTGATATATCAAATAAAATATCTTTAAGACAAGTTAAGAACTGGACTTCAAGAGAGGATCGTGGATCAATAACTGATATAAGTTCTATTGAAGAAGTAGATATGTCAAATGGAGAATGGTTAATATTAGCTAGATCAGGTTATCAATTATTTAAAACAGAAGCTTATTGTAAAAGAATGGGTTGGTTTTATGAAAAAGGATATCATGAATTTAAAACAAATAAATTTGTAATTGCAATTAGATCCTGGATTAAATTAAATAGAGGTGATACTATATCATTCGATGAACTTAAAAAATTATATCAATGTATTAAAGGAAGAACAGGAATTAAGAGAGGATTTAAAAAGTTAGAAGGTGTAGACAATAATATGGAATTTTCTTTAAAATATTTACAAGATAATGTTGGCCTTTTAGCTACTGGTAAATGGGAAGATGTAATTATAGGACTTGATCCTGAAGACATACTAATGTTTGAATCATTGATTAAGTCAGGTGATATATTTAAAAATAAGGCTAGAATTAGATTATCTACTATACACGGTATAAAAGGAGGAGAAAGTGATAATGTTGTAGTTATTGCTGATATATCTTACAGAACTTGGAGAAAATTTAATGTTCAACCAGATGACGAACATAGAGTGTTTTATGTTGCAGTTACAAGAGCTAAAAAAAATTTGTTCTTGCTTCAACCTGAAACGAAGTATAGTTATGAATTAAGATAATTAAAAAGGAAAGAATTATGAAAGCTTTAGGAACGTATATATTTGCAGGTGGATTTACATTAGGAGTTAAAAAACATTTTGATGTTCAAGCACATTTTGAAATGAAACCAGGTTTATATAAAAAAACAGTTAAAGCTAATTTTCCTGATTTACCAATTTATGAAGGCGAAGATGATTGGCCTAGAAAAAAATATAAAGATAAAATTGATTTTGTATATTGCAACCCACCTTGTGCTCCCTGGTCAAACTTAGGTGCGACACAGAAAGGTGCGTCTGCATGGAAGAACGACCCTAGGATCGAATGTTGGAGAAATAGTTTTAACTTATTAAAAGAGTTAAGACCTTCAGCAATAGCCATCGAATCCGTTCCTAGGGTTTATTCCAAAAATGGTGGATATCCTATGATTATGGAATTAACTAAAGAAGCACATAAGTTAGGATATCAAACTACTCATCTTTTAATAGATGGTCAATTTACTGGTCTTAATCATAGTCGTAAAAGATTTTTCTTTATAGCAACTAAGTATAATTTAAATCCTTTTAAATTAAATTTTGCACCTTCTCCTACTACAGGAGAAGTTTTAAAATCATTTAAAGAAGAACATGGAGATGATGCAGGTCATATATTTAAAATGACTGAATCTGAAAAACCTTATCTTAAACATTGTAAACAAGGTGAAAGTTTAAGAACCACGTGGGAAAGATTTAATCCACCTGAAACTTGGGTAAGAGGAGGTATGCGTGGAGGAGTTAAAGGTAGACCTCAGTTTATGAAATGGAGATTATCTACAGCTAAAGTTTGTCCAGTTATTGCTGGAGGATTTTATATTCACCCTACAGAAGATAGATTATTTGGTCACAAAGAATTAGCTTACCTTGCAGGATTTCCTCATGATTATAAATGGGAAGGACCAGCTGGTTCTATTGGATCACAAATCGCAAGAGGAGTAATGCCACCTGTAGCTGAATATGTAGCAAGAATAGTAAAAGAGAGTATAAGTAATAAAGATAAACCAGTAGAAGAACATATGACTGTAGATTTTAGAAAGCAACCAGAACAGGAGAGTTTAATTTGACACACGAAGATATATTTAAAATGATGCATGAAGATTTATTAGGAGATATAAATAGATTTCATAATAGATTTGGTTTTAAAAAAAATGAAAAAGTAGGAATACCAAATGATTCTGAATTAGTTAATTTTAGAACTTCTTTTTTAATGGAAGAATTAGCAGAGTACACTCAAGCTATAACTAAAAAAGATGATGCAGGAGCTTTAGATGCTCTTGTTGATATAGTTTATATTGCTTTAGGTACAGCTTGGTTATTTAATTTACCTTTTGAAAAAGCTTGGAAAGAAGTGCAAACAGCTAATATGAAGAAGGTAAGAGCTAAAAGTAAATCAAAAAAACGTGGAACTGCTTTTGATGTAATTAAACCAAAAGGTTGGAAAGCTCCTAATATAGATCAAATAGTAGAGGAAGAGAAAGAACAGAATGAAGATATTAATAACAGGGTTTAACGCACTTACCATAGGCACTGCTAAAAGTCCTTTAAACATTGCAACATCTGCTAGAATATTACCAGGTGTCTTAAAAGAATTAGGACACGAAGTAACTCAAAAAGCAATTATACCAGGAGAAGATGTATCTCATTATGATAAAGTAATAGTCTATGTATTTGGTCCTAACAGTTTATCAGCTCGTTATTGGTATGGTGCGGCCTATACTATTATTAAAAGACCTGATGCAATTATATCAATAGACGATCATCAAACTAAAGAAACGGTATCTGGCTTTGGAACTTTTAGTAGAGGACATTGGAGAATATGGAAAAAATTATCTCAAGCTGGTAATCCTGTAGGTAAAATGTATTGGGACGAGGCTCAACCTTATAAAAAAGAAATTGAAGATTTAGTAGATACTTTTGCTTTTGACGAATGGCCACATAAATTATTAATACCTGCTTATGACGGAGGTAATTACGAGGCATTAAGATTAAAAGCTAAAGAAATAACTAATTGGGATCCATCACCTTTTACAAATTCTTATCTAAATGATCCTAAAGGTAAAGATTTATTTACAGAACAACCAATAGTTAAAAAAGAAAAAGCATGGGTTATGGCTAGTCTTTTAAATAAAATGAATTGGTTAAAAAAACAAACTTTTACTTGGCCAATAAAAACTTTTGGAAATATTAAAGAAGGTCAAACTAGATTAAAAGAACACGAGTTATATCAAGAATATAGAAAACATTGGGGTATATTAAGTCCACCTCATTCTCATACTTTAGAAGGAAGTGGTTGGTGGAGAGTAAGATATAATATGGCTTTTGATTCTGGTTCTATTTTATTAGGTCACCCTTCTGAAACTAAAGTATTAGGTGTTGGTTACAGAGATTTAAATGTAAATGATATAGAAAATAAATCTGAAGATGAATTAAAAAATATTGTATCTTACCAGCGAGAAAGTTTTATAAAGAATACATGGAATAAAGAAAGAACGAAAGAATATTTTAAATGGCTATTGGAATAATAATATTTGACGGACCAGATGGTGTAGGTAAAACTACTTTAATTAATCATATTAAAAAAGCTAATCCTAATGCGTATTATATGCATTTAAGAGTTCATAAAAATATGAAATTGTGGCATTTAGCTACAGCTAGATTAGCAAGTAGAAAAAAATCAGAAGGTAAGTTAGTTTTATTAGATAGACATTGGCCAAGTGAACAATGCTATTCTTATATTTATAGATCAGGTCCTTCTTATAATCCTAAAAAAATATATGAATTTTTAAAAAATAGAGGAGCTTTATATGTATGGTGTATACCAGAAGATACTCAAAAAGTTAAAGATAATCACAGAATTAATAGAGAAAAAAGACATGAAGAGTATCATAATATTGATGATGTAGTTAATTATTATTATCAACATTGGTTTGGTAAACCTAAAAGGTCTAATTTTTTAAGTAGCATATCTCCATTAAGAGAAAGAGATAACTTTGTTAGATATGATATGTTTAAAGATGGTCATAAATTAGATGAATTTACAGATAAAATAATAGAAAGGTCTATGCTGTTACAGATATGAAAGATATAAATTTAAAATATAAAAAAAAGTTATGGGAAATATATAAACAACCTGATTTTATATGTAAACCAAGAGGTTTAACAGTTACTGAAAAGTTAAATAATAGTTGGATAATAGATATGGATGATCCTATTATTACTCTACCTGAAAGAAAATTATCTTATAGCTTTATGTTTGGAGAAGCAGCATGGATGTTAGAAGGTAGAAACGATGTTGAAAGCGTAAGTAAATATGTAGATGGTGTTAAAAGATTTAGCGATGACGGAGTAACTTTCTTCGGAGCATATGGTCCTAAAATTATAACTCAAACGTCATATGTAGTTGATACTTTAATTAAAGATAATGATAGTAGACAAGCTGTATTAAACATATGGAGAGAGAATCCTAGATCAAGTAAAGATATTCCTTGTACTTTATCTCTACAATTCTTTTTAAGAGAAGCAAGCGATGATCTATGGTTACACACTGTTGCTACAATGAGAAGTAATGACGCCTGGTTAGGAACTCCTTATGATACTTTTAACTTTAGTGCTATATCTTTTTATATAGCTTGTTGTTTAAATTTTCGTGGATTGAAATGTAAATTAGGAAGTTTAAATATACAAGCAGGTAGTAGACATATTTATGAAAATGACTTTAAAAAATTAGATACTATTTTTAATAGTAATTATCATGACGAAAGTGAAATATCATTTAACAGTCTTATTGAAAAATATAAAGATAGTCCTAAAAAATTTATATCTAATTTAAGAGAAGCAGCAGATCATATTCCTGTATCAAAAGATAAAGGAATACTTCAGAAAATAGATTTCATTAAACATGGATAATTATAGACCACCTACCGATTTTTATTTTTTAAGAATGGCAGAGTTAGTTTTAGAACGAGGAACTTGTGCTAGACGTAAAGTAGGTTGTGTATTTGTAAATAAAAAAAATCATGTAATTGCCACAGGTTATAACGGTAATCCTAGTGGATTTATGCATTGTATAGATAAACCTTGTGCTGGATCTAAATCTAAGTCAGGTACAGATTTAGATAAATGTGAAGCAATACACGCAGAGCAAAATGCATTACTTCAATGTAAAGATGTTTATGACATAGATAGAGTTTATACTACCTTAGAACCTTGCGTTCATTGTGTAAAACTTTTACTTAATACTTCTACTCAACAAATTATTTATGGAGAAAAATATGTTCACGATCAAGCTAGAATTTTATGGGAAAGTTCTGGTAGAGGCTATACTTACATAAATAAAAAAGTACTATTAGGAAAAACTAATTAGTGTTTAATGTAAATAAAATAGATGAAGCTACACTTATAGCAATAGATACAGAGACCTGCGATCCTAATTTAAAAACTATGGGTCCTGGTGGTTTTAGAAAAGATGGCCATATTGTTGGAATATCTATATCAACAGACAGTGGTTATACTGAATATTTTCCAATAGGTCACGAAGGTGGTGGTAATTTAAATAAGTCTAAAGTAATTGAATTTATGGATTATATCTATAAATCTAATAAAAAGCTTATATTTGCTAATGCAATGTATGACTTAGAGTGGCTTTATTCACTGGATAGTCGCCTTACCGTTACTCGTCATCACAAGATACTTGACGTTCAAACGATAGAACACTTAATAGATGAAAATAAATTAAAGTATTCATTAGATAGTCTTGCTAATTTTTATTTAAGAAAATCTAAATATGAAGTTGAATTAGCACAAGCAGTACTCTATAAGTTTGGTAAACGTGCTAAAGTAAAAGAAAGTTTATGGAGACTACATGCTAACGAAGTAAGCGAATATGCAAAAGAAGATGCTCTACTTACTTTAGGTATATATCAAAAACAACAAGAAAGAATTAAAAGAGAAGAAATTGAAGACATTGTAAATTTTGAATCAAGACTTATACCTGTTCTATTTCATATGAGAAGAAAGGGTGTTAAAGTAAATGTGGAAAAAGCACATAAACTTTATAGTGAGTTAGAAAAAAGACAAGTAGAAGTTCAATCAGTGCTAAATAGACTAGGAGGTACCGAAGTTAATGTATGGGCAAACGCCTCTTTAAAGGAAGCATATGATAAAAATAATATTAGTTATACACACACCGCAAAAGGTACTCCATCTTTCACTGCAAGTTGGCTGGAAACTCAAAGTGATGATGTTAGTAAAAGTATCTTAAAAGTTAGAAAGTTAGACAAAATTAGAAATACATTTGTAAAAAATATGATTATTGATAAAGCTTCTAATGGAAGAATATATTGTGGCTTTAATCCAATGGGTACTGTTACAGGTAGATTTAGTTCTCAATATCCTAATCTTCAGCAAGTACCAGCAAGAGACCCTGAACTTGGACCTTTAATCAGAGGTTTATTTGTACCCGAAGAAGGTGACGAATGGGTTTGTGCTGACTACTCTCAACAAGAGCCAAGAGTATTAGTTCATTATGCTAGTCTTAAAGGAATGGAAACAGCTATACAAGTTCAAGATGAATTTAATAAAAATGATAAAACAGATTTCCATCAGATGGTTGCAACTATGGCAAGTATACCTAGAAAACAAGCCAAGACTATTAATTTAGGATTATTCTATGGTATGGGAAATAAAAAATTAGCCTCAGAGTTAGGGTTAGATAGCGATCAAGCTTATGAATTGTTTAATCGTTATCATGATAAAGTTCCTTTTGTAAAAGAATTATCAAGACAAGTATCTAATGTTGCAAGTTCTAGAGGTTATATTAAAACTTTATTAGGTAGAAAAAGAAGATTTAATATGTGGGAACCTAGAGACAGTTGGGGCGAGAAAGCTTATTCTTTATCAGAGGCACATTCTCATTATCCTAAACAAGAACTTAAACGAGCTTATACTCATACAGCAATGAATGCTTTAATACAAGGTTCTTCTGCTGATATTACTAAAGCAGCAATGATTAAAATATACGAAGCAGGCCTATTAGATGAGATTGATTTAAAACTTACGGTACATGATGAATTAGATTTTTCAGTTCCTCATGGTAAACAAAAATGTTTTGAAGACAGTTTACAAATTATGAAAACTTGTGTAGATTTGAAAGTGCCCTTAACGGTAGATGTCGAGAAAGGAGACAGTTGGGGAACTATAAAGTAAATGAAAATAGGTTTTTTAGGATTAGGTAAACTAGGACTTCCTGTAGCTCTTGCTGTAGAAAGCAAAGGCCATCAAGTTATCGGAACTGATATTAATGATTCAACTTTAAGAAATATTAGATTTAAAACTCTTAATTACAAAGAAGAAGGTGCCGAAGAATTATTAAAAACATCTAAACTTCAATTAAAACCTTTAGATAAAATTGTTGAAGAATCAGATATTATATTTGTACCAATACAAACTCCTCACGAAGAAAAGTATGAAGGTATAACTAGAATACCTAAAGAACGTGCTGACTTTAATTATGAATTTTTAGTTAATGGAATAAAGGAACTCAATGAAGAAATCGAAAAACAAGGGAAAGATAAAACTGTTATTATTATTTCTACTGTTTTGCCTGGTACTATTTCAAGACTTATTAAACCAATTCTTGGCACTCATTTAAAACTTTGTTATAACCCATTTTTTATAGCAATGGGAACTACTATTAATGATTTTTTAAATAGTGAAATTATTTTATTCGGAGTAGATGATGAAGGTGCTTCTAAAAAAGCAGAAGAATTTTATAAGACTATTAACAACACTAAATTTTATAAAACAACATTAGAAAATGCTGAATTGATTAAAGTAGTTTATAATACTTTTATATCAACTAAGATTGCAATGATGAATACAGTTATGGAAACTTGCCATCATTTACCTAATACTAATGTTGATGACATAACTGAAGCTCTAGCTTTATGTAGTGATAGAATTATAAGTAAGAAATATTTATATGGAGGTATGGGAGATGGAGGAGGTTGTCACCCTAGAGATAATATAGCTCTCAGTTACTTAGCTCAAAAATTAGATTTATCATATAATTGGTATGATAATATAATGAAACAAAGAGAAAATCAAACTGAGTGGTTAGCTGATTTAATTATTAAACACAAAGGTGATAAACAAATAAATATTTTAGGTAAATGTTTTAAACCTGAAACTAATATTATTACAGGAAGCCCTGCTATATTGTTGAAAAATATTTTAGAAGAAAAAGGAGAAACAGTAAGAATGTGGGATCCTTGGGTTGATAATTCTGATATCATGAAAGTGAAAGATGAATATGAATGGGATAAAGTTCCTCAACTATTTTTTATTGGTTGTAAACATGAAGTGTGGAAAGAGTTTTATTTTATGCCTGATTCAGTGGTCATTGATCCATTTAGATATTTAGAAGTACATGACAATGTTAAATACATACCTATAGGAAAAAACACATGAGTAATTTAGATTTAATTAATGCTGAAAGAAAACAATGGAGAGAGAATATTATCTTAAATAGTATTGCTATTCAAAAGTTATCAAAAGAATTAGACATAGTAATAAAACAAAAAGATAAATTACAAGAAAAATTAAACAATATTAATAAAATAAGTATTATAGAAAATGGAAAAACAAATCTGGCAGACGATCAGATCAAAATTAAATGATTTTTTTATTCAACGTATAGAAACTTCGATTGAACGTGGTATACCAGATGTGCATTATTGTGTTGATGGAGTTTCTGGTTGGTTAGAAGGAAAGTATTTGCAGTCCCCCAAAAGAGAAAAGACCAAATTAAAACTAAAATTGAGTATAGAACAAATCGCATGGCACAAGTCTTACTCCTACAATGGTGGTCTTGTCTACCTTATAGTGAAAAAAGATAAACAAATTTATTTATTTGACAGTAACGATGGAGAAGCTTTAGCTAAAGGTGTAACCCGGGAAGAATGGGAAAAAATGGCTTTAGCGAAAGATTGGAACACAATACGAATATTCTTGTCTAAAAAAGAAAAAAATAATATAAAGTAAGAATAAGCCAGTTAGAGTTTAAAAAGAAACTATTATAGCTTCTACACACGTGTTCTCTAACTGGTTTAATTAACTAGAAAGGTAGAATATGACAGAAGAAAAAGAAAGTGTATTGAAGCGAATTCAAAAGCTTTTAAAAATGTCTACTGAAAACGGCGCTTCTGAGAACGAAGCAATGTTAGCTGCAGATAAAGCTCAGAAATTACTTCAAGAACACAACTTATCTATTGCTGATCTTAAAGATGAAGATCAAGTAGAACCTATGGATAGCGAAGATGTAGAGGTCGATAGAGATTTATGGAAAGGCTATATAAGAAATGCTACAGCTAAACTGTATTTTTGTAAGACTTATACTACAATGAAATTAGATACACATTACAAGAGAGTTAAAGTTATTACTTTTGTAGGTAGAAAATCTAATCGAATGGTAGCTACAGAGATGTGTAAATACTTTATTAATACAGTAGAACGATTAGCTGATGAAGAATTTAGAGAAGTTCCAGGCAGTCGTGCTAGTATTAATAAAATGTCTCATGCTTTTAAACAAGGCTGTGCGAGTAAGTTATCAAGAAGATTGAATGATAGATATAACGAGATAGCTCCCGAGTATATCCCTCAAGGAAATCCAGACGGCTTACCAGTTCTTTATAAGAACGAACAGATGGCTATTACTAAATGGTTAGAGCAAAAGGGTATTAAATTAAGAAGTGCAAAATCTTCTATGAGTATCCGAGATAGAGTAGCCTATAGCCGTGGATCAGAAAAAGGTAACGGAATAGGGATAAATACTCAAATAAATGCTAGAACTAAATCTAGAATGTTGGGTCGTTAATTGTTATAATAGGGTCAAGAGATTGGCCCTATGAAACTAACAGAGATTAAATATAAAAACACTACAACTAAAGTAATCTTTAAAAAGATTGAAGATTATGCTTTGTATTCTTTCAACGATAATACTCTCACTATTAGAAAAGGTTTAACTAAACAAATACTTGGTAAAACTTTGTTTCACGAAATATTTCATATTATAATGGCTTTAAACGATTTTCATGTAGGTCCACACGGTGAAGAAAAAGTAGCATCACTGACTGAACAATATTATACTATTCTTAAAAGTAATCCTGTTTTAAAAAATTTAATAGTGAGATGTATAAATGAGTAGATTAGATAAAGAACCTTTATTCAAAGAGTTAATGTCTCTCCCTACTAAAAACTATTGGGTCACTTTCATTTACTCCACTAAAAAGAAACCTAATGAACATCTTTACTTTTCTTTCGCACAATTTGATTTAGAAAACTATTTCCCTCGTGTTAATCGTTTTTTTGATTTCTGCATAGATAATATGAAACAGTTCAATTTTATTGATTTTGAAATTATTGAGTATAATAATAAAATTCCACGTTATCAAGAAAATATAGAGAAAGAGTTTACAATCCACTAAAATAGTGTGACGTAGAACGATTTATAGAGCAGGTTGTATTCTTTTATATACTATCTATCGTATTATTTTTTCTTGTTTTTAAGGATTATTTTTTAATTTAAAAATTATAAAGTAATAAAAAAATAGAAAGGAATAATATGACAATAGAAAAGTTAAGTAAAATTATCAAAGATATCAATAAAGATAATGCACCACCTAACGGTTGGCCATCAGATAAAGAATGGAACGAAGAAGAAGCTAAAAAAGCAGACCTAGCAGCAGGCCTAGGTTTAGAAGTTTCTGACTTTAGCGATGACGGCTCAGACTTAGAAGAACTCAAAGATATAATAGAAGGGAACGATTAATGTCACATTTAGTAATAAAACGAAATCAATTAATTTATTCTAATGCAATAGCTAGAACAAGTAATTGGCCACGCCATTTTAAAAAGCACGAGTTCGAAGATGTAACTAAATTCGATAAAGATCAAGAATGGCCAATCCATTTCGATATTAAAATGCAACCAAACTGTCATCGTATTTTATTCGAACATGCTAACGGAGAGTTATATCAATTAGATATACCTAACTCTGTTTATAACGAACTAAAGACAGTAGAAAGGGTTACTAAACACTAATGGTAGATCAAACACAAGACGAAATATTAGAAGTACAAATTAAAAATAAACAAATAAAGTATGCAGCCGACACTACAAAATTAATTGCTAAATGGATAAGCGAATGTCCTGTTAATTTTGTTAAAAAAGAAGAAGTACCACCAGGTTTTGTGTATCCAAATGGTGAGATTACTTTAACAATAACAAGAGAAAGGAAAAAATAATGGAGTATTTATTAATAATGTTACTGATAGGATTAATATGAGTAGAAGCGATGTAGAAAAAGCACTTAAATTGTGTGGTAGTCCAATGACTTATAGTCAGTTTTACAAGAAATTAAAACTTACTAAAGAACAGCAAAAAGCTAAAGCTAATGCGTGTGTACATTTTTTAACTGATGTGCCTAACTCTAAAGAAGGTTGGGCATTTATTAATCAGATGAAAAAGTATCTACATAAAGGTAGATATAGTATAAGACTAAAGGGTCGTGGATCAAGGAAAGAACATGGAGATCAAAGAGGTATACCTATTAAGTATGCTGAAAGATATTCTATCTATATTGATTACAAAATAAAAGATAGTAATAGCCCAGGTTACAATCAATCTAAAATGTGGCAATACGAAATGAAATTAAGAAATATTAGAGGCGACTTACAACAACTTATAAATCAGATAAATGAATTAGTAAAATGAAATACCTTTTGATATTTTTTCTATCTGCTGGTTGTGTTAAAGACTATGATTTTAATCCTTATACTACTGTTATTAAACAATTAATAAAGCATGAAAACAGTCATACTATACCTTATAATCATTCTAAATAATGGAAATGATTATGAGTTGCGCCGTATAATCTCTTATGAAGAATTATCTTGTTTCGATTGGTACGAAAAAAATATAGAATTTAAAGATAATAGAACTAATAAATATAAAGACCTATATGTTGCAGGATATATATGTCAATACGAGAAAGGAGAATAAAATGCAAAAAGTAAAGATTAAGTTTTCAGTAGTTACTCCATGTGAGAAAGAATATGAAATTGTAGATCAAGAGTTATGGGATTTTGGAAAAGATAGATTTACAGAAATAGCTAAATCTGACAATTGCCAAGAAATTTTTTCTGACGAAAGAATTTATGGATTAAAACCTATAGAGAATAGTTTCTATGAAGATAGTCCTAATCGAGAAGTTCATAAAGTAGAGAACGTAGTCATCGATGGTAAAAATCAATGGTATTAAAATGAACATCTTCTATTTACATAAAGATCCAGACATTTGTGCGTCTTATCATTGCGATAAACACGTTCTTAAAATGATTATAGAATATGCGCAGCTATTATCGACAGCACACCGGCTTTTAGATGGCGTAGAGGGCCGTGGATCAAGCAAGAGTGGTAAAACGCAAGTACGAGTATGGACTTTAGATTACAAGCGTGATACTCTCATTTATAAAGCTTCTCATATAAATCATCCATCTAATATATGGGTTCGTTCTTCAAGCGAACATTACCTGTGGTTATGGAAATTGTGGCATTATCTTTGTGTAGAATATACTAATCGATACGGCAAAGTTCATATGACTTGGAAAAAGTTAAGAGGAGAATTATCTGGCTTGCCTGATAATATAGATTATAATGTAAGTTTTCAAGAGCCACCGCAGTGTATGCCTGACGAATGTAAAAAAGATAATACTATTCAAGCATATAGAGAATTTTACAAGGCTCACAAACGTGAGTTTGCTACATGGAAAAATCAAGTACCTACGTGGTTTAATTAGCTTTACAAAACCCAATAAATATGCTAACAAGTTTATATAATGTTAGTATATTTTCAGTTCCGGCGTTGTGGTTATTACGCCAAAGGCCTTGTTGAAGCTGACAGTTTAGATGCAGCATCAAAGGCTCTGTGGGCTGAGCATGTTGGTACCTTTAAATGGGAAGATCAAACGAATGATATGCCCGAGAACGCCAACTATCTGACAA
>Ga0209309_10002110_pt1 | contig 18630 bp, 17 predicted proteins | sample COGITO_mtgs_1204_2_FD_184807 | JGI IMG/M metagenome (GOLD analysis project Ga0209309, IMG submission 184807) | Pelagic marine microbial communities from North Sea - COGITO_mtgs_120412 (SPAdes) (version 2) | ecosystem: Environmental > Aquatic > Marine > Epipelagic ... | reverse complement strand
ATGGACACCGATGACGCCGTGGATGTCATGGGAGAATTGGATGAAGACATTCAACAGCAGGTAATAAACGAGATTGAAGACTCTGAGCACGTAGCAGATATTGTTGAGCTTTTAAAGTATGATGAAGATACAGCAGGAGCTTTAATGGCCAAAGAGTTAGTTCGCGTTAAAGAAACTTGGACCGTGGCTGGTTGCGTGCGCGAAATGCGCCGACAAGCTAAAAATGTAACGCGTGTTCATTCCATATACGTCGTTAATAAAGAAGGGAAATTAACCGGACGACTTTCTTTGAAAGATTTATTGACAGCCGGCGAAAAAGCACATATTAGTGATATTTTTATCCCAAAAGTTGATTATGTAACCGTACACACCGAAAATGAAGAAGTAGCTCGTATTATGCAAAAATACGACTTGGAAGCCATTCCTGTGGTTGATGAAAACGGCGTATTAGTAGGTAGAATTACCATTGATGATATTGTAGATTTTATTAAAGAAGAAGCCGAACGCGATTACCAAATGGCAGCCGGTATATCAGAAGATGTAGAAGCCGATGATAGCATGCGGAAAATTATTCGCGCGCGGTTACCATGGTTAATTTTGGCGCTAGCAGGTGGTTTTATAAGTGTTACGGTTTTAGGCACCTTTTCCGATGCCATGGCAGAACACGCCGCCCTCTTCTTTTTTGTACCGCTTATTGCCGCAATGGCAGGTAATGTTGGCGTACAATCATCGGCTATTGTTATGCAAGGTATCGCAAATAACAGTTTAAAAGATTCCCTTATCAAACGGCTTTTAAAAGAAGTCGTACTCAGTTTATTTAACGGGTTTGTACTCTCATTACTTTTAATAGTAGGTGGAATTTTTATTATGGGATTAGATTTTAAATTTGGCTTAACCATAGCCATTTCCTTAATCTCGGTAATTATTAGTGCCTCGTTAATTGGCACATTTGTTCCCATTATTTTAGATAGACGCGGTATCGATCCAGCAATGGCTACAGGTCCTTTTATCACGACAAGTAATGATATTTTTGGTATCTTAATCTACTTTACCATCGCTAAACTTATATTAGGATTTTGAACACCGTTTTTTCATATACATTCAAGGTTCCAGAAAGCGCAATTGATGTAAATGGGCACGTCAATAATATCACTTATCTGGAATGGTGTATCGATATTGCTGAAAAACATTGGTTTTCAAAAGCTCCTAAAGAAACGCACAACACCTATTTCTGGGTTGTTTTAAACCACTTTATTGAATATAAAAACCCTGCTTTTGAAGGTGAAGAACTACAAATTGAAACGTGGGTGACTTCAGCCGAAGGCGTAAAAAGCGAACGACACTACAAAATTTTCAGAAAAAAGGACAATAAAGTAATGGTCACCGCAAAAACCCTTTGGTGTTTTGTTGAACTGAAAAGCCAAAAGCCTACACGTATTACAGAAGAAATTCGTAATTTGTTTCTATAAACCGAAACAAATTGAAGACAATTAATCTAACAGAAAAATTTTCAACATTTAGTAAAAACTGGCATCCACATCAAATTGCTGTTGTGGACAATATGCAAGTGCTGCTCGCCAAATTAAAAGATGAATTTGTGTGGCACCAACACGACGAGGAAGACGAACTCTTTTTTGTTCAAAAAGGAACTCTCGAAATGCACTTTCGCGATCGAGTTGAAATTGTAAACGAAGGGGAGCTAATTGTGGTGCCCAAAGGCGTGGAACATTGTCCAAAAACTCAAAATGGTGAAGAAGTACACGTACTGTTGTTTGAAAAATCTTCAACAAACCACACAGGAAATGTAATCGATGAAAAAACAGTTTCCAACTATCCAAAAATTTAAACCATGAAAGTCCTTCACTTAGATAGTAATCATCCACTTGTATTAAAACGGCTTACAGAAGCCGGTTTTAAGAATGAGGAAGATTATACGTCTTCAAAAGAAGCGATTGAAAAAAACATTAATAAATACGATGGTATTATTATTAGAAGTCGCTTTAAAATTGACAAACAATTTATTGACGCAGCCAAAAACCTAAAATTTATTGCCCGTGTAGGAGCTGGTCTTGAAAGCATCGACATTGAATATGCCGAAAGCAAAGGCATTCACCTAATTGCAGCACCCGAAGGCAACCGTAATGCTGTGGGAGAACACGCACTAGGAATGTTGTTATCGTTGTTCAATAAACTAAATAAAGCAAATGCTGAAGTAAAAAACGGCCAATGGAATCGTGAAGCAAACCGCGGTGTAGAATTAGATGGAAAAACGGTAGGCCTAATAGGCTACGGAAATATGGGTAAAGCTTTCGCTAAAAAACTGCAAGGGTTTGATTGTACAGTGTTATGTTATGATATTAAAGAAGATGTTGGGGACAAACACGCTACACAAGTGTCGTTAAAAACACTTCAAGAAATAACGGATGTTATAAGTCTTCACACGCCTTGGACGCCATTGACCAACAAAATGATCAACACCGATTTTATTAATAGTTTCAGCAAACCATTTTGGTTTATCAATACGGCTCGCGGAAAAAGTGTGGTAACCGCCGATTTGGTTTCAGCCTTAGAAAACGGAAAAATTTTGGGCGCAGGACTTGATGTGCTTGAATATGAAAAATCATCTTTTGAATCGCTTTTCGCTGAAAAGGACATGCCACAACCGCTTCAGCAAATATTGCAAATGGAAAACGTATTACTAAGCCCGCATATAGCAGGCTGGACGGTGGAAAGTAAGAAGAAATTAGCAGAAACAATTGTAGAGAAAATACTTGAAGCGTTTAAAAAATAGCTGTTTATGAAAAAAAGAGTCACAGGTCTAGGGGGATTTTTCTTTAAAACGAAAGATCCAAAAAAGGTAAAAAACTGGTATAACAAACACCTTGGATTAAATACCGATGAGTACGGCTGCACATTTTGGTGGAAAGACGAAGAAGGCAACAAATGTTCTACGCAATGGAGCCCTTTTGATGAAAAAACCGAATATTTTAAGCCTAGTAAAAAGGAATTTATGATGAATTTCCGGGTTGAAAACTTAGTAGAATTGCTAAAAGTGCTCAAAGAAGAAGGCGTAACCGTTGTAGGCGAAATGGAAGAATATGACTACGGAAAGTTTGGCTGGATTTTAGACCCCGAAGGAAATAAAATAGAACTTTGGGAACCTATTGATAGTGCTTTTTTAGAATAATTTTCCCTATTTTTACGTCACAATCATCTCATACCAACCACAATTATGGAAGAAAATAAAAACGAAGGCTACGATAGCACCAAAAAAAACACAGACAATACAGCCGAAAACTTTGAAAACGAAGCCAAAAATACGGCCAACGAATTTAAAGAAGGCTGGAACCAAGCCACCAACAATGGTGACAATAAAAAATTAATGGCCGGTATTTTAGCGATCGTTTTAGGTTCTTTAGGCATTCATAAGTTTATTTTAGGGTATAATAAAGAAGGTATTATACTTCTTGTTGCAACCTTAATTGGTTACGCCACTTCTTGTTTAGGCGTTGGTGTTTTTATTTTGATGGCTACCGGAATTATAGGCCTTATAGAAGGTATTATTTACCTTACCAAAAGTGACGAAGAATTTTACAATACATACCAAATAGGACAAAAACCTTGGTTTTAAAAATCCAATAAAAGGCTTTCAGTTAAAAAATGAAAGCCTTTTATTTCTTCTTTACAAAAATTTCTTTCCGTTACGTTTATTCTTTTTGAAGCTTTATTAAAACTCTTTCTGGGATTTAATCGTATATTTAATGTATTTTGCCGTTTTTTAACCTACTAAAAGAATCATTTTTAACATGTTAGAGAACAGTAACAATATAGAACTGTTAACCATGTTATATACTTTAGTTTAAACTCCTCAATTTAATACGCTAATGGACTCCAATGTTCAAAATACTCAACAAATAAACGAAGACAACCTAATATTCGATTTTATGCAGAAAGCTGCAAAAATTGGAAGTTATGAGGTAGATCTTATAGAACAGACCGTTTTTTGGAGTAAAGTCACAAAACAGATTCATGAAGTTGGATTGGATTATGTGCCAAATCTTGAAGAAGGCATTAACTTTTATAAAGAGGGAGAAAATAGACAAAGAATAACCGAACTCTTCAATAACTGTATAGAAACTGGTGAAAAATTTGATGCCGAATTTCAAATAATAACCGCTACAGGAAAAGAAAAATGGGTGCGTTCTATTGGAGCTCCAGTTTATAATGACAATAACACTTGTATAAAGGTTCATGGCGTGTTTCAAGACATTCATGAAAAAACAAAAGCCTCTAGAAAACTAGCTCTTAACGAAGAGCGTTTCAGAAAAATATTTGAATATGCCGCTAATGGAATGGCCTTGATAGCGCTAGATGGCACTTGGCTTCAAGTAAATGACGCACTATGTGAGATGATCGGTTATACCAGTGAAGAGTTTTTAAAATTGACATTTCAAGATATAACACACCCTGATGATTTATATTCTGATGTATCCCTTTTACAAGAAATGCTACAGAACAAAAGGGACAGTTATAAAATTGAAAAAAGATATTTTCATAGAAATGGTTATATAATCTGGGCGCTTCTATCTGTTTCCTTGGTGAAAAATAATAAAGGCAAACCACAGCATTTTGTATCACAAATAAACAATATAACAGAACGAAAAAAAGCCGCAGAAAAAAACAAATTATTACTTGAGGTTACTAAAGACCAAAACACACGGCTTCTCAATTTTGCCCATATCGTTTCCCATAACCTACGGTCACACTCTGGTAATTTAGAAATGTTACTCAACTTAATGGAATTGGATTTACCTGAAGCTACCGAAAATGAATTTTTCCCTATGCTGAAAAGTGCTGTAGACCATTTACAGGAAACCGTTGAAAACCTAAATGAAGTTGCTGTTGTAAACACAAAGACAACGGAAAGTTTAACCGCTGAAAACTTATTTCATTACATTGAAAAATCGATTGATAGTATAAAACCGCAAATTTTGGAAAGCAATGCTACTTTTCAGAACAATGTAAATAAAGACATTCATATAAAAGGGATTGCCGCGTATTTAGACAGTATTTTTCTCAACTTCTTTACAAATACTTTAAAATATAAAAACCCAAACTACGATCCTTTAGTAGTAATTGATGCAGAAATTAAAGACGAATATGTAGTTGTAAAAATTGAAGACAACGGTTTGGGGATCGACCTTGAAACCTATGGTGAAAAACTGTTTGGCATGTACAAGACCTTCCATAAGCACAAAGATTCTAGAGGTTTAGGTCTTTTCATTACTAAAAATCAAATAGAAGCAATGGGTGGAAAAATTGAAGTTAAAAGTAAAGTAAACAAGGGAACGACTTTTATATTATATTTACAATATGAAAAAAATTGATTTAGCTTGCATTATCGATGACGACCCCATTTTTATTTTTGGGGCTAAAAGAATGATGCAATTATCCGATTTTTGTAATAGTTTCCTTGTGTTTAATCATGGGGAAGATGCTATTAATCACCTTAGACCTATCATGGAAGAAGATTCAACAAAAGCACTTCCTGATGTGATTTTATTAGATTTGAATATGCCCGTGATGGACGGATGGCAGTTTTTAGATGAATTTATTAAAATAAAAACCTCCAAAGAAATTACCATCTATATAGTCAGCTCCTCTATTGATCCTGTAGATTTTGAAAAATCACAAAAATATTCGCAAGTCAAAAATTTTGTCATCAAGCCTATTTCTGAAGATAAAATTAAATTCATTATGAATGATTTAACTTCAGGATAGTTTCTTTCTTAGTTCTTTTTCAGTAGTTTTAATGGATTGTCATGAAAGGGTTTCATAACCCGTTCGACATATTTATAACAAAAAACTACTTTTATGTCTTCAGAAAAACCAGATTTCAGTAACCTCAACGTATTATATATTAACTGCACGTTAAAACAGTCGCCTAGAATGAGCCACACTCGTGGCTTGATAGATGTTTCGGCAAACATTATGGAAGCCGAAGGGGTTTCGGTAGAAATTATTCGCTTTGTAGATTACGAAGTAGCTCCCGGCGTCTATTTTGATATGACCGAACACGGCGCTAAAAAAGATGCTTGGCCTGAACTTTGGAAAAAAGTGGATGCAGCCGATATTTTAATAATCGGAACTCCCATTTGGCTGGGCGAAAAATCTTCCGAAGCTACTAAACTGGTGGAACGTCTCTATGCAATGAGCAGCAAGCAAAATGAGAAAGGACAATATTATTTCTACGGAAAAGTGGGTGGATGCATCATCACTGGTAACGAAGACGGTATAAAACATTGCTCGATGAATCTTCTATATTCCTTACAGCATGTTGGGTATAGTATTCCGCCACAAGCCGATTGTGGTTGGATTGGTGAAGCTGGTCCAGGTCCCAGTTATATGGATGAAGAAAGTGATGCGAAAAACAATAGTTTTACCAACCGAAACACAACGTTTATGACCTATAATCTTTTACATTTAGCAAAAATGTTAAAAGAGCAAGGCGGTTACCCTGCTTACGGAAACTCCCGTAAAGATTGGGATGATGGTACGCGATGGAATTTTGAAAATCCCGAGTACCGTTAATTTTTAAATAACACTTTCTATGTCTTTTTATATAAGCACATTACCTATACAGTAAATAAGAAATGGGAAACAAAAAACAAAATTTTGCCCGTTTCGGGGTTGCTACAAAAGGATGGGTCTACTTCTTAATAGGAGCCCTAACCGCTTTTGCCGCATTTGGTCTTGGCGGCCAAAAATCTGGTAGTGGCAATGCATTAGATTTTATTTCGCAACAGGTATTTGGCAAAGTATTACTCCTAATCACCGCAGTTGGTCTAATTGGCTATGTGTTTTGGCGATGGTATCAAGCATTTTTCGATCCAAAAGGCGTGGGATCCGATTTTAAGGCAATTGTAAAACGCATAAGTTACTTTATAAGTGGAGCCTTTTATGGTTTTTTGGCCTTTTCTGCAAGTAAGCAAGTACTTGGAAGTGGTTCGGAAGGCGGCGGAAATTCTTTTCTTGTAAAAATGCTCGATTATAAAGCTGTTGCAATCATAATCGGTTTGGCCTTATTGGGAAAAGCCATCTACGAATTTTATCAGGCCTACTCTGGGAAATTCAGGGAAGAGGTAGACGAAGCAGGTTTAAGCCAAAAATCCAAGCAATTGGTTATCCATGCAGCTACGATAGGGTTTACCGCCCGAGGCCTTGTCGTAGGAATTATGGCATTTTTAATGTTCCGAACCGCTTTTTCTGCATCTTCTGAAAAGGTAGACAAAACACAGGCTTTTGGTTTTCTTCAAAATGAATTTGGATCAATCGTTATGGGGATTATAGCCATTGGATTGATAGCTTACGGTGTATTTATGATGATAAAAGCTAAATATAGCAGCTTGAGCATAGACTAGATTACTCTTCTTCCTTAGGCTTACCGTTTCCGTTGGTGTATTTTTTTTCCAATTCCTCCTGAAACTCTTCCATAACAGGTTTTACAGTGCTTTCAGGTAAGTCTGCAATTCTAATGTACATAAGGCCATCCACCGCGTTATTAAACAAGGGGTCTACATTAAAAGCCACTACTTTGGCGTTTTGTTTAATGTACTTTTTTATCAAAACCGGCAACCGTAAATTACCGGGTTCTACCTCATCAATAATTTTATCAAATTTATTTAGATCGGCTTCACTTTCATCAAAAATAAAGTCTTTATCGGCATCTTTCAGCGTTACTTTATATTCCTTTTTCGGTTTAATGTATTGTGCTACATATGGATCGTAATAGTTTGATTTCATAAACTCAATCATCAAACTTTTACTAAAGTCAGAAAATTTATTACTAATACTTACCCCGCCAATTAAATAGCGATGATTTGGAAACCGAAGCGTAGTATGTACAATTCCTTTCCATAATAAAAACAGTGGCATTGGCCGCAATTGATATTCTTTGATGATAAAGGCGCGTCCCATTTCAATACTTTTACTCATCATGGGATATAATTCCTGATCGAACCTAAATAAATCTTGTAAATAGAAACCATCAATTCCAAATTGCTCAAAAATTTGTTCGCCAAGCCCCATACGATAGGCTCCAGCTAACTTTTTGGCATCACTGTCCCATAAAAACATATGATGGTAATAGGCATCAAACTTATCAAGGTCAACTGCATTATTAGTCCCTTCTCCTACTTCCCTGAACGTAATTTCCCGTAAACGTCCTATTTCACGAAGTATATTGGGGATTGTTTCTGCCTGAGCCAAAAACACTTCATAGTTTTTACTAATAAGCAACCGTTTATCATTTTGGCGTAGTTTTTTAATTTCGGATTCTAAGGCTTCTACGGGTATGGGACCTGCAATTTTTTTTGGCAACTTTGGTATTTTTAAAGATTTTGGAATGGTATCTAATAATTTTTTCTTCTGAAAAGGATTGGACAGCACATAGGTTTTCCTTCTTAAAAAGTTTGTAAAATCTTCCAACGATTCAAGCTCAGTTTGGTCCTTTACTGAAATTGCGTTCCCAATACGCACTTTGATAACCCGGTCTTTTTGGGTTAACATTTCCGAAGGTAATTTAGCGGTTCGTAACGTATCGTTCAACTTTGCCATTCGGTAAAACAACTTACTATTTTTAGCATGAAAATAGATAGGAACAACCGGAACCTCAGCTTTTTTAATCAATTTCATAGCTGCAGGCTCCCAAGGTTTATCTATGACCAACTTATCATCTCTGTACGTTGAAACCTCTCCGGCGGGAAAAACACCCAATGGATGTCCTTCCCGCAAATGTGTTAGTGCATTTTTAAAACCCATCACACTTGACTTTACATCCTTCCGGTCTTCAAAAGGATTTACAGGCATGACATACGGTTTTAGAGGCTCAATTCTATGCAATAAAAAGTTAGCAATTATTTTAGAATCCGGTCGGTGTTCGAGTAATAATTTCAATAAAAGAATACCGTCTATTCCCCCTAAAGGATGGTTAGAAATAGTTATAAAAGGTCCTTTTTTAGGAATCCGTCGTAAATCTTCTTCAGGAATTTCAAAATTAATTTGAAACTCGTCCAACAACGCATTTATAAACTCCAGATCGCTTAAATGTTTGTTGCGGTCATAAATTTTATTGAGTGTAGAAATGTTCAATACCTTCATTAAGGACCAGCCCATGAACGTGCCTAGAAAGCCGAGGTTATCGACATTGATGGCCTTGGCCACTTCTTTAGCATTAACTAATCCCATAGAGTTTTTAATTTTGAATCTGGTATGGTTGATACCTTCCACAAATATAGTGAAAGCAATTCAACTAATTTTCCACAATAACCTGAACGGTGTCTCTACTTTCCTGCTTTAATAATACAGTTCTGTTTTCGGTCAATGCTTTAATTTCTGAAGGAATGGAATGCCTAATTGTGTACAATGTAACCTCTTCGTTCCATTTTACCCTGAATTTTTCTCGTAGCTTCACTAGCAGTTCATCAAGGGTATTAAACTTGTTGTCAACACAAACCGAAAAACTAATGGCCGAATTCTGTATCAACTCCACTTTCATTTTATATTGATGTAACCACTTAAAAACATCGCCGATGTTGTCTTCCATCATAAAACTGAAGTCTAATGACGATAGCGAAATAAGCACTAAGTTGTTTTTTAAGATAAAACAAGAGGTTTTTGGGTGTAACGCAACCCCTTTTCCTACGCAAGTACCTTCATCTTCGGGATTATAAAATGATTTTACGTACAACGGAATTTCCTTTCGCTGTAACGGCTGTAAGGTTTTTGGGTGAATTACCGAAGCACCGTAAAAAGCAAGTTCAATCGCTTCGCGGTAGGAAATTTTATTCAGCAACTGTGTTTTACTGAAATACCGTGGATCGGCATTTAAAACCCCAGGAACATCTTTCCAAATAGTAACCGATTCGCCATTTAAACAATAGGCAAAAATAGCTGCGGTATAATCACTCCCTTCCCTCCCGAGTGTGGTAGTAAAATTGTTTTCGTGTTCAGCACCTAAAAATCCTTGTGTAATGGTAATTCCGGTTGGAAATACTTTTTCGATAATTCGTTTTTGGGTCACTTCCCAATCTACTTTAGCGTCACGATAATTGTCATCGGTTTTAATACAGCCTCTCACATCCAACCACGTGTTTTTTATATGTTCTTCTGAAAGATACATAGAGACAATTGTTGTAGAAATCAATTCGCCATAGCTTACAACTTGATCATATACAAACGCGTGATTTTTAGATTTTGAAGACATTAAGAACCTTTTTAACTGATCGATAAGTCCCGATACAGCTTTATAAATAGGATGCTCATGATTTGGAAACAATTCTTTTAAAATATCATAATGGTACGTTTCAATAGCTAAAAGATGATCTTTTAAGGTGTCATTTTTTGCTAAATGTGCCGTAACTACTTCTTCCAGTGCATTGGTCATTTTCCCCATCGCCGAAACAACTACTACTAAATCTTTTTCTCCGGTTTTTTTAAGTACAGTTGTTACATTTTTAACACCTTGGGCATCTTTAACCGATGCGCCTCCAAACTTAAATACTTTCATGAGTTAGTTTTCTTAGTTCAAGCTTATTTTCAAATTGAATATATTGGAAGATATGTTTTCAATCTATCGTATTCCGATTACAATTTTTCAACAAAGTTTTTAATTCCTTCTTCATCCATTTGTACCGTGTACCACTGTTTTTGAAGTGAAGCTCCTGTATCTTCATAAAACTTAATAGCGTTTTTGTTCCAATCGAGTACAATCCATTCTACTCGTTTTACGCCATGCGAAGCGCCAAATTTTATCACTTCAGAATACAACGCAATCCCTAAGCCTTCACCACGGTATTCTTTTTTCACCATTAAATCTTCTAAGTGCAAGGTTTTACCTTTCCAAGTAGAAAATCGAAAATAGACCAAAGCCATTCCCACAACTTCACCATCATTCTTTTCTGCAATAAAACAATCGAACAATGGATCATCCCCAAAACCTTCTTTAACGAGGTCTTCTGAAGTTATTTCTACTTCGTGTTCCATTTTCTCATAATCTGCTAGCTCCTTTATCAAGTGCAATACGGCCGGCATGTCTTCTTTAGTACTTTTGCGAATGTTGAAATCCATCTTATTTTTGGTTTAATTAAAATACGCTTTGGACAAAAATATCGATATTTGCGACTAAAATCCACCTATTAAGATAAAAATGGCAAACAAGAACAAAACGTTAGGCGAGTTTATTATTGAAAATCAAGAGGAATTTAAGTATTCTTCGGGCGAATTGTCGCGACTGATTAATTCCATTCGCTTAGCGGCAAAGGTGGTCAATCACGAAGTAAACAAAGCTGGTTTAGTCGATATTTTAGGCACTGCTGGTGACACAAATATACAAGGTGAAGACCAACAAAAATTGGATGTTTATGCCAATGAAGCGTTTATTAATACCTTGACCAACCGCGAAATTGTTTGTGGGATAGCTAGTGAAGAGGAAGATGATTTTATCAACATTCAAGGTCGAAACGAGAAAAACGACAATAAATATGTGGTATTAATCGATCCGTTGGATGGTTCATCAAATATCGATGTCAATGTTTCGGTAGGGACTATTTTTTCCATTTACAGACGCGTAACTCCATCAGGTTCTCCTGTTACGATTGACGATTTTTTACAACCCGGAAACAGACAAGTAGCTGCTGGTTATATTGTGTATGGAACCTCAACCATGATTGTTTATACAACGGGTCACGGTGTTAACGGTTTTACCTTGAACCCAGCAATTGGAACGTATTATCTGTCGCACCCTAATATGAGATTCCCTGAAGACGGTAACATCTATTCTGTAAACGAAGGGAATTATATTCAATTTCCGCAAGGGGTGAAAGATTACATAAAATACTGTCAAAAAGAAGAGGAAGACCGTCCATATACCGCTAGATATATTGGCTCTATGGTTTCCGATTTTCACAGAAACTTGATTAAAGGCGGTATTTACATTTACCCAAGCACCTCTAAAAATCCGGATGGCAAACTTCGATTGTTATACGAATGTAACCCCATGGCGTATTTAACAGAACAAGCAGGCGGAAAAGCGAGTGATGGCTACAAACGCATTTTAGATATCAAACCTACAGAATTACACCAACGCGTTCCTTTTTTCTGCGGAAGCATCAATATGATGGAAAAAGCAGAGGAGTTTATGAGGGATGCCCAATAAAAAACACCCAAAGCTAGTATAAGCCTTGGGTGTTCCAATTTTATTTCTGTTATGGTTATTTATCCCGATTCAACAAATACCGGTAATCTTCAAGATCCAATCCGCCATCGTAAATCTCGATAGAACGTTTAATGAGTTTTTGGGCCAATTCAGCTGTGTATCCCAATCCAATAGCATATCGTTCAATTAAAAAGCGCTCATGATCGTCTATTTCATGATCGGCAAAAATCATTTCAAACAGGTCGTGCATACGCTCCAAACGCCTATCAGAGCTATTTGGTGGGTTTATTGGGTATTTTGTAGGGTCTTTGATTACTTCTTGGTATTCATCTTCATCAATATCCAATTTTCGTGCAAAACGCTTCAACAGTTTTTCCTCTTCGTCGTTCAATTCGCCGTCAACGGCTGCAATGTTTGCTATTGAAGCAAAATGACTTAAATTCCGGGAGTGTTCCCCGCTTTCAAAAAGATCTGTAAATGACATAGTATCGTGTTAAGCTACAAATATAAAATATTTACAAATCAAGTTTAGCAAACTAGGCCTTTTTTGTTTTTTATTTTTTCAGAAAATATTCTTCGCTAAATTTTTCTTAATTCGAAAAGAAGTCATCTTTTAAACTTTTAACTTTAAAAGCCATGAAAAAAACACTACAAATTGCTAATATCCTTGCTTTTATAGCAACCGTTTTTATAAACTATTTATCCAATACCGGAGCGATAAATAACACTACAATAGGAGAAGTCTCGGCTTCTTTGCCTAATTTGTTTACACCGGCCGGATATGCATTTTCCATTTGGGGGTTTATTTATTTGCTGTTGTTGGGGTTTGTTATCTACCAAAGCCGAAGCATTTTCACAAAAGTTAGAGACGATGCTTTTGTGTTGAAAACCGGATGGTGGTTTGTGCTGTCGTGCGTTGCCAATATTATGTGGGTTACATTTTGGCTCTATGGATATATTAATTTTTCCATACTAGCAATGTTCGTTTTGCTGTTTTCACTACTGAAAATTGTCATGAACAATCGCATGGAATTGTGGGACGCTCCTATTTCAGTCATCGTATTTTTATGGTGGCCATTCGTTTTTTATAGCGGATGGATAACCGTCGCCAGCATTGCCAATGTAGCAGCTTATTTAAGCAGTATCGGTTGGGATGGTTGGGGAATTTCAGAAACCTCTTGGACGGTCGTAATGGTCATCATCGCCGGAATCATCAATCTAGTCGTAACTTGGAAACGAAATATGCGCGAATTTGCTTTAGTAGGCGTTTGGGCATTAATTGCAATTGCCGTAGCCAATTGGGATAGCAACCAAGCAGTCGTTTACGCAACCTTGATAACTGCTGCTGTGTTATTTATAAGTAGCACCGTTCACTCCTTTCAAAACAAAGAAACGAGTCCGGTGCAAAAATGCAAAGAGCATTTTGGGAAATAACTCTGATTTTTCAATTTCGGTTTCAATTTCAACTTCCTTAAACCATCCCCTTAATATCATTCCCCCAGGTTGGGTAGGCAAAAATCATAGCTTTTAAATCTTCGCATTTCAACTTTCCGCACATGGCTAGCACAAATAAATTAATCATTTCGCCTGCGTGAGGCGCTATAATGTGAGCCCCTAAAATCAAGTTTCGTTCTTTATCTACTATAGTTTTATAGGCGTAGGTTTTTTCGTTTATACGTTTTGCATTAAACCAAGAAGGCACGCTTTTGTATTCTACCACAATATCGTAACCTTGCTTTTTAGCTTGTTCTTCAGTCAAACCAATGGCGGCGACTTGCGGTAATGTAAAAACCACGGAAGGAACCGGCGGAAAGTCCATTTTTAAGATATTGTTTTTTCGAATATTTTTTGAAACCACCCTCGCTTCTTGAGACGAAGTAGGCGTTAATGGTAAGGAGCCACTCGCCGAAACATCACCACAAGCATACACCGACGGATTGGTAGTATTTTGAAGAAATTCATTAACCGAAATCCCTCCTTTTTCTGAAGCGACATTTCCTTTTTTTAAATCCAACTCATCTATCGAAGGTACACGACCGGCCGTATTAAAAACAGCTCGCCCTTTTACAGAACCCTCTTTTCCGTTCTTCTGAAAAATAACCCGATAATTCTTTTGCAATTCTTCCACTTCGGTTACTTGAGCGTTGAAAATAAAATCAATTCCTAATTCCTCTGAAGCTTCTGTGAGATGATTGACGATATCTTCATCAAATGGTGATAAAGGTCTTGGGCCAAATTCCACTACAGTAACTTTTGCGCCACAACGAGCAGCGATGTGGGCAAATTCCATCCCAATATAACCGGCACCTACAAAAACAATGCTTTCAGGTAATTCTGACAATTCTAAAAAATCGTCGCTTAATTTTAAATGTTCCCGTCCTGGTATTTTTAACTCCATCGGTTTTTGACCCGTAGCGATTACAATTTTTTTAGCTTTCACTGTTTTTCCTTCCACCGTAAGTGTGTTTTCATCCAAAAACTGTGGCGATTGGTGGTACATAGCAATCCCAGCTTCTTTTAAGTCCCTTTCGGTCGCAGCGGGAACCGCTTCAGTGAAATTCGATTTAAATTTTTGCAAGTCTTTCCAACTTATTTCAGGCATCGAGGTAATTCCCTTTCCTTTTAAGTTTTCAGCAAGATGCATCGCTTCAGTAACGCCAACTAATACTTTTTTTGGATCGCAGCCTCTATTGGCACATGTTCCGCCAAACTCTCTATTATCGGCAATCGCCACACGCATTCCAGCTTCTACACAATCGTAAGCCACACTTTTCCCGGCGGTTCCGGTTCCTATTACAAATACATCAAATTCTTCTATAGCCATACTTTAAAAGTAAGCATTGAAGAAGGCTAATTATGTTATGAAAATGATAAAACTCGATTCCGTCGTTTAGAATGAACCAAGAAGATACTATCTTTGCGCCTTTATGAGTAAAACTCTTGTTAATACGCTTTTTGCAAAGGCTGAAGAAACCCTAAAGCTTGGGGAAGCTATATCCGGTTCGCAACGAAAAATTTCCGTTTCGGGATTAGTTGGCTCTGCTACTTCTATTGTTATTTCTGAAGTGTTTAAAATTTCAGAAAAACCGTTCCTCCTTATTTTAAACGATAAAGAAGAAGCAGCTTACCATTTGAATGATTTGGAACAATTACACGGCGACCAAAACGTGTTGTTTTATCCAGGAAGTTATCGCCGACCCTACCAAATTGAAGAAACCGATAATGCGAATGTGTTGCTTAGAAGCGAGGTGTTGAACCGTATTAATTCCCGCAGGAAACCTGCCATTATCGTTACCTATCCTGAGGCACTTTTTGAAAAAGTAGTAACCCGAAAAGAGCTTGAAAAAAACACCTTAAAGCTAAAAGTAGGCGAAGAAGTTTCTATCGATTTTGTAAATGAAGTGTTGTTTGAGTATAAATTTAAACGCACCGATTTTGTGACCGAACCTGGGGAGTTTTCAGTTCGTGGAGGGATTTTAGATGTCTTTAGCTTCAGTAATGACGAACCGTATCGGATTGAATTTTTTGGCGATGAAGTGGATAGCATCCGTACCTTCGATGTAGAAACACAGCTTTCAGACGAACAATTAAAGAAAATATCCATCATTCCCAATGTGGAGAATAAAATGATGGAAGAAACCCGCGAAAGTTTCTTAAAATACATCGCTAGCCAAACCGTGGTTTTTCTGAAAAACGAAGAATTATTAAGTAGCAGTATTACCAAATTATTTGAAAAAGCAACCCATGCGTTCAACGAAGCTTCCGGCGAAGTAACCCAAAGCGAACCGCAAGATTTGTTTTGCACTTCCGAATTATTAAAAAATCAGCTTTCAGAATTTACAACCGTAACATTAGAAAGTAAAACAAGTAGCGAGGCAATTCATTTCGACACAAAACCGCAACCGTCGTTTAACAAGCAGTTCAATTTATTGATTGAAAACCTGAACGAAAATGTTGAAAGTGGTTATAAAAACTACATTTTTTGCAGTAGCGAACAACAAGCAAAACGCTTTCACGACATTTTTGAAGATGCCGAACAACTCGTAAAAGAATACCAAACGATTGTTTTTCCTTTGTTTCAAGGGTTTATTGATGACAAACAGAGAAATGTTTGTTATACCGACCATCAAATTTTTGAGCGCTACCATAAATTCCAGCTTAAAAATGGGTATGCCAAAAAACAGGCAATTACCTTAAAAGAATTAACCAACCTTGAAGTAGGCGATTACGTTACCCACATTGATCACGGGATTGGGAAATTTGGTGGCCTTCAGAAAATTGATGTAGAAGGAAAACAGCAAGAAGCCATCAAGCTCATTTATGGCGAACGCGATATTTTATATCTCAGCATTCACTCGCTTCATAAAATTACCAAGTACAACGGGAAAGACGGGAAAGAACCCAAAATATACAAACTGGGAAGTGCTGCTTGGAAAAAATTAAAGCAAAAAACCAAGAAACGTGTTAAGGAAATTGCTTTTAACTTGATTGAGCTTTACGCCAAACGTCGCTTGCAAAAAGGATTTTCTTACGATCCGGATTCGTATTTACAAGCTGAATTAGAGTCGTCTTTTATGTACGAAGACACGCCCGATCAATCTACTGCTACCGAAGATGTAAAACGCGACATGGAAAACGAGCGCCCAATGGACCGTTTAATCTGTGGTGATGTAGGTTTCGGAAAAACGGAAGTAGCCGTCCGTGCCGCTTTTAAGGCCATTGATAATAATAAACAGGTTGCTATTTTGGTGCCGACAACCATTTTGGCTTTTCAGCATTACAAGACATTTACGGAGCGATTGTCCGAAATGCCCGTAAACGTAGATTATCTCAATCGTTTCCGAACCACTAAAGAGCGTCGTACCGTTCTAGAAGGATTAAAAGACGGAACACTTGACCTAGTAATCGGGACACATCAATTAGTAAATAAATCGGTTGAATTTAAAGATCTCGGATTATTAATAATCGATGAAGAACAGAAGTTTGGTGTCGCTGTAAAAGATAAACTGAAGCTAATAAAGGAAAATGTAGATACCTTGACATTGACCGCTACGCCTATTCCAAGAACGTTGCAGTTTAGTTTAATGGCAGCACGTGACTTATCGGTCATCACCACACCGCCACCTAACCGCTATCCGGTGGAAACGCACGTAATTCGTTTTGGCGAAGAAGCCATTCGTGATGCAGTTCGGTATGAAATTTCTCGTGGCGGACAGGTGTTTTTTGTTCATAACCGTATTGAAAACATTAAAGAAGTAGCTGGGATGATTCAGCGTTTGGTGCCAGATGCTAAAATAGGGATTGGACACGGGCAAATGGACGGTAAAAAACTGGAAAAGCTCATGCTCGGTTTTATGAACAATGAGTTTGATGTATTGGTTTCAACTACCATTATTGAAAGCGGATTAGACGTTCCGAACGCCAACACTATTTTTATCAATAACGCCAATAATTTCGGACTGTCCGATTTACACCAAATGCGCGGTCGGGTTGGTAGAAGTAATAAAAAAGCATTCTGTTATTTTATCACGCCTCCTTTTTCGGCCATGACAGACGAAGCGCGAAAACGAATTACAGCTTTAGAACAATTTTCAGAATTAGGTAGCGGTTTAAACATTGCGATGAAAGATCTTGAAATTCGAGGTGCAGGAGATTTATTAGGTGGGGAGCAAAGTGGATTTATCAACGAAATTGGTTTTGAAACCTATCAAAAAATCCTTTCCGAAGCGATTGACGAGTTAAAGGAAAAAGAATTTAAAGACCTCTACGAAGGCACCGAACATCAGAAAAGAGATTTTGTAAAAGAAACCGTACTCGATACCGATTTTGAATTATTATTCCCCGACGATTACATTAATAACGTTACTGAACGGCTTAATTTATACACCAAGTTAAACCAACTAAATAACGAAGAAGAACTTCAACAATTTGAAAAAGAATTGATAGATCGCTTCGGCGAACTTCCCGCACAAGTAGAAGACTTACTGAACAGCGTTCGTATTAAATGGATTGCAATTAAAATGGGACTGGAACGCGTGATTATGAAGAAAAACAAGTTGGTCGGCTATTTTGTAAGCGATCAGGCAAGCGCCTATTACCAAAGTCCGGCGTTTACAATAGTGTTGCAATACGTTCAAAACCATCCACAACGTGTAACGATGAAAGAAAAGAAAACACGCAACGGATTGCGATTGCTATTGACTTTTGATAGAATTACTTCGGTAGATAGAGCGTTGGAAGCATTAGCACCTTTTTCAAGTAGTTTTTCAGAAGCGACGTAACGATTTACTCAAACAAAGGAGAGGACAAATACCGATCGCCTCGATCACAGATTACTGCTACGATTACACCACTTTCTAACGTTTCAGCTAGTTTCAATGCCGCCGTAACACTCCCACCGCTGCTCATTCCGGAGA
>Ga0209309_10002104_pt1 | contig 18653 bp, 17 predicted proteins | sample COGITO_mtgs_1204_2_FD_184807 | JGI IMG/M metagenome (GOLD analysis project Ga0209309, IMG submission 184807) | Pelagic marine microbial communities from North Sea - COGITO_mtgs_120412 (SPAdes) (version 2) | ecosystem: Environmental > Aquatic > Marine > Epipelagic ... | reverse complement strand
TTGACCAGTGCTGCCAAGTTAAGTTTGTCTTTGAAAATATTATCAAAGTTTTCCTTTTTTAAATTTATAGTATCAAGATTTTGTTTTTCACCATAACTGTGAATATTTATTGAAAAAGGGCCTAACATTTTAGTTTGATGCATATCAAAAAAGGGAACTATTTGACGTTTCCACATTTTTTTTGGACCATGGTCTGCGTAAGAAATAAAAATAAATGAAAAGTAAATCGCCAAAGACAACAAAAATTTAAACATAATTGACCTTCAATATAATTAATAAAATTCCTCAAAACATCTACTTAACATGATAACAAATATAATTAATCAAACAACTTTTTTAAGTAGTTTCATCTTGCAACTAACTTCTTATTAATATTCTGCGAAATAAACAAATATGTTTGATGGTTTTAAACTGGGTACATTCTGGGTACAAATGATATTTTAATTATCATAAGCTATTGATTTTATTATATATTTATATATTGGCGGAGAGGAAGGGATTCGAACCCTTGAGAGGCGTTAACCCCAACACGCTTTCCAGGCGTGCGCCTTAAACCGCTCGGCCACCCCTCCAAAAAATTAGGACTTTACAACAACAAATTTTTGCTAGCAAGCTAATATAAAGTATTATTTTATTGAAATAATAATTATAACTTTCTAATAAAGTAATTGAAATATATTTTAGGAACTAAATTTGATAATTGGAAGAATATTAATACTCCTAGGAGTCTGCTTTTTCTTACTGACCTTGATAAGCAATTATTTTGACATTGCATTACAATTCAATAATAAGTTGGAAATAACTCAATTAGGTCAACTTTGGTTTTATTTTTCACCAAGCACTCTGCAACTTACTGAAGCTATAATAAGCAGATATATAGACCCATGCTCTGCCCTCGATGTATTAAATTGCTCTGGGTTCATTTGGCATCCTTTTATAACATTTATTTTGTCTTTACCTGCCGCACTTGTTTTAGCTATATTAAGCTTTTTATTTATGGCATTTGGATTAAGAAAATCTAGAAGGACTAAAAATTTCAATAAAAATAAAACAAACGAGCTGAATAAATTTAATTAATTATCTCCCATCTTAAGTGCTTCAAAAAATGCATTTTGAGGTATTTCAACTTTTCCAAATTGTCGCATTCTTTTTTTACCTGCTTTTTGCTTTTCAAGAAGTTTCTTTTTACGTGTAATATCACCCCCATAGCATTTTGCTGTAACATCTTTCCTCATAGGTGCTATAGTTTCTCTAGCAATTACTTTACCTCCAATTGCAGCTTGTAATGCAACTTTAAATAACTGCCTAGGTATTAAGTCTTTTAATCTTGTGCATATAGCACGCCCTCTGTTTTCAGCTTGGTCTCTATGACTAATCATCGCTAAAGCATCAACAGGTTCTCCATTAACTAAAATTGATACACGTACAAGATTACCTTGCTTGTAACTATCTATTTGATAATCAAAACTAGCATAACCCGACGTCATACTTTTTAATTTGTCGTAAAAATCAAATACCACCTCATTTAATGGTAATTTATAGACTATCATTGCTCGAGTGCCAGCATAGGTAAGATCTATTTGTTCTCCTCTTCTCTCGGTGCATAAAGTCAAAACAGACCCAACATATTCATCCGGCACCATAATAGTGGCTTTAATCCAAGGTTCTTCTATAAAATTGATATGGTTTATATCTGGTAAATCTGCTGGGTTATGAAGTAAAACATTTGTTTCATCAGTTTTTTGAACTTTATAGACTACTGAAGGTGCCGTTGAGATTAATTCTAAGTCAAATTCTCTAGTTAATCTTTCCCTAATAATTTCCATATGTAACAAGCCTAAAAAACCACATCTGAATCCAAAACCTAAAGCAGCAGAGGTTTCTGCTTCATAACTGAAAGATGCGTCATTTAAAGATAATTTACTAAGAGCCTCTCTGAGATCAGAAAATTGAGCATTGTCCATTGGGAAAAGTCCACAAAAAACAACAGGTACAGACGGCTTAAAACCTGGCAACATTGTTTCGATTGGATTTCTTTCATCTGTTATAGTATCTCCAACTTTACAGTCTGCTACAGTTTTAACTGATGCGGTTATAAATCCAATTTCTCCTGGTCCAAGAATGTCCACATCTAAGATTTTTGGCGTAAATATTCCCAATTTTTCAATTGTATGTGACACTTTAGTAGACATAAAACGAATTTTTTGACCTTTTTTTAAACTTCCCTGCACTACTCTTACTAATGTTAAAACGCCAAGATATGGGTCATACCAACTATCTATAAGAAGTGCTTGAAGAGGAGCGTTTATATTACCTTCTGGAGGTGAAAGTTTTTCTACAAGAGAGGCTAAAACTTCTTTTATACCTTGACCTGTCTTTGCAGATACCTCAATACCCTCTTCTCCAGGTAAACCTATTACATCTTCAATTTGTTTTCTAATTCTTTCAGGCTCAGATGCGGGTAAATCTATTTTATTAAGAACTGTTACAATTTCGTGATTCACTTCAATAGCTTGGTATACATTAGCAAGTGTTTGTGCTTCAACACCTTGAGAGGAATCAACAACTAAAAGAGAGCCTTCACATGCTGACAAAGATCTAGAAACTTCATAAGCAAAATCAACATGACCAGGAGTATCCATTAAATTCAATGTATAAGTCTTATTATCTGTATGTTTATATAACAACCTTACTGTTTGAGCCTTAATTGTTATACCTCTCTCTCTTTCTATATCCATATTATCGAGAACTTGCTCTTTCATATCTCTTTCAGCAAGCCCCTTACATTCTTGAATAAGTCTATCAGCAAGTGTTGATTTTCCATGATCAATGTGAGCTATGATTGAAAAGTTTCTTATTAGATTAGTGTCTGTCATTAATATCCTACAAAATGATTTTTAATTATAAACATTTTACTGCAAAGTAGTTTCTAATATGGTAATTTGCAATATTAAAAATGTTTTAATATTTGTTAAAACTTGACTAAATAAATACTCAATTGATAAAGTCTAAATATTATGAAATTAAAATATAATTCACATCCTGCAATGGTTTTAAATTTATTAAGTAACCCGTACTCTGCGGAGTACGGGATAGTTGGCTTATTAATTAATTAAACTTAAGTTTTGAACTTAGTAAAAGGTAAAGAATTATGAATAATAACTATAATAAATACAATCCATACCCACCAATCAATATTCCAAATAGGCAATGGCCGAACAAAACGATATCCAAAGCTCCTACTTGGTGTTCAGTAGATTTAAGAGACGGCAATCAAGCGCTTGTAGAGCCTATGGATGCCTCAAGAAAAATGAAAATGTTTAAACAATTAATTCAAATGGGCTTTAAAGAAATTGAAATTGGTTTCCCCTCTGCATCTGAAACTGATTATAATTTTGTAAGAGAATTAATTTTAAATAATCATATTCCTTCAGACGTGACTGTTCAAGTACTAACTCAATCAAGAAAAGTACTCATTGATAAAACTATAGAGAGTCTAAAAGGATGTCATAAAGCTATTATACACCTCTATAACTCCACAAGTACCTTACAAAGAGAAATAGTTTTCAAAGAAACTATGGATGGAGTAAAAAAAATTGCTACAGATGGTGCTAAAATAATTGTTGACCAATTGTCTAAATTGAATGACTCAGATATTAGATTACAATATTCACCCGAGAGTTTTACAGGAACTGAGTTACCTTACGCACTTGAGGTTTGTGAAGCAGTTTTAGATGTTTGGAATGCAACTGAAGACAAACCAGTTATAATTAACCTTCCCGCAACTGTAGAAATGTCTACTCCTAACATCCACGCAGATCAAATTGAATGGATGGGAAATAGCTTTTCAAATAGAAATTCTGTTATTTTATCTCTTCATCCTCATAATGATAGAGGAACAGCTATAGCTGCAACAGAATTAGCCTTAATGGCAGGGGCAGATAGAGTTGAGGGGACTTTATTTGGTAATGGTGAAAGAACTGGAAATGTGGACCTTGTTACTCTTGGTCTGAATTTATTTACTCAAGGAATAAATCCTAATTTGGATTTTAGCCAAATAAATAATTTGATTGAAACGGCAGAGTTTTGTAACAGGCTTCCTGTGCATGAACGTCATCCATACGCAGGATCTTTGGTTCATACTGCATTTTCAGGCAGTCATCAAGACGCAATTAGAAAGGGTATGGATGCAATAGAGAAAGCCAATAGTGATAAATGGTCTGTTCCATATCTTCCTATAGACCCCGCTGATATTGGTCGTGACTATGAAGCTATAATAAGAGTAAACAGCCAATCTGGTAAAGGCGGAACTGCTTGGATACTTGAGAACGACCATCAAATACGATTACCTAAAGGTGCAGAAGTTGAGTTATCTTCAAAAATACAAAAGATTGCAGATACAAGTGGTAATGAAATTACAAGTGATATAATCTGGAAAACTTTTTCAGAAAATTTTATCATAGACGGACCTTTTACTTTAATTGATTTTAATGTTGAAGGCGCAAATAGAGAATCTAATTTAGAAATCATTAACACTAAAATTAAATATAAAAATAAAATTTATGAATTTTCATCTCAAGGTAATGGTCCAATTTCGGCATTTGTTAATGGAATACGCGAAAATTTTGATTTACAATTTACGTTAGAAGATTTTGGCCAAAATACTAGAAGCGCAACATCTAAAGCTGAAGCTGCTGCTTATGTAGAGTTAAAAATTGAAAATGGTCAAAGATCTATTTTTGGATGCGGCATTAATACTAGCATAACTCTAGCACCAATACTCGCAGTAATAAGTGCTTTAAATAAGTTTAAAGATTAAATTTATATTATGAAAAATGAAAATATATTTCTTAATAACAGAGCTGTTTTAAAAATTTCAGGTCCTAATTATTTAACTTTTTTAAACAATATTTTAACCTCTGATATTACTAAAATAAAATCAAAAGAAGTAGCGCCTAGTGCATTATTATCTCCACAAGGTCGTATTTTATTTGATATTTTAATTAGCTTAGGTCCTATAAAAAAGATAGATGATTTAGGTTATATTTTAATTGAATGTGAAGTTACACAAGTAGACGATTTATTTAAGAAAATTGCTATTTATAACTTAAGAAAAGAAGTTATTATTGAAAAAACTAAATATAAAGTTTTTGTAACAAAAAATCCTAAAAATCACCTCCATTCTTTGATTGATAAGAGATTTTTTGAAACAAGTATAGGAAGATTCTATAAAGATATCGAAATTGAAAATATAGATTTAGAATGTAATGTAACTTCTAGTAAGGATATAAATTGGTATAATTCATTAAGATATATAAATTGTATTCCTGAGGGACCGAAAGAAATTATACCTAATGTTTCTCTCCCTTTAGAAATCAACCTAGATTTATTAGGTGGCATTAGTTTTGAAAAAGGTTGTTTTATAGGCCAAGAAGTTAATGCAAGAGTAAAGTGGAAAGGATTAGTTAAAAAAAAATATGTGCCTATAATTATAGAAAACGAAGATTTATCAATCACACATTATAATATAGATAATGAGAATAAAATTTTTTTAAAAGATATTGAAATTGGTAAAATTATGTCACTCGCATACGATAAAATTGTTAATAAGTATTTTGGAATAGCTATTATAAAATTAGTTCATCTATATAATTTTGAAGAAAACTCCGATTTGGAATGTTATCATGAAGAATCGAAGATCAAAATTAGATTTCCTCAATACTTATTACCGCTCCCAAAAAAATCATAAATTTCTTAGATTGACAAAGTTAAGGTTTCAAATTAATCAATATTCCACTTATCTAATCAAAATTATTCTTACTCAAAACATAGTTTATGTTATTGTATAGATGTTATTTTTTGTGTTAAATTTTAACTAAATTAATTGGAGTCATATAAAATGTCATCACTTCTAATGCCTAAAGCAACAGCTGTATGGTTAATAGACAATACAGCCTTAACATTTGAACAAATTGCAGAGTTTTGTGGCCTACACTTACTTGAGGTTCAGGCAATTGCTGATGGCGACGTAAGTCAAGGTATATTAGGATTTGATCCAGTTTTGAATGGACAATTGACCCAAGAAAACATAGATGAATGTTGTAATGACAGTAGTCTGTTTTTAACAAAATCTTCTTCGTCATTGCCAGATACAAAGGCCAAATCCAAAGGACCTAAGTATATACCGCTAGCAAGAAGAGGTGACAAACCAGACGCAATTGCATGGATAGTAAAAAATCATCCCGAGGTAAAGAATAGTCAAATTTCAAAACTTATTGGCACAACAAAAGATACAATTGAAAAAATCAGAACAAGAAGCCATTGGAATATTTCAAATATAACTGCTAAGCATCCTGTATTATTAACTCTTTGCTCTCAAGAAGATTTAGAAAATGCAATCATAAAAGCAGGTGGTAAAATAGAGACTGACGAAGATAACAGTTTTTCTACTAGTAACTAGAAAAAAATTTTAGTTATAATGTGAATTAGAATTTACTATGTATACAATATATTTATTTAGAGACTAATTATGGATAATGAAAATATCATCCCACTGGTAGCTTTAATTATGGGAAGCCAAAGTGATTGGGAAACAATGAAGTTTTCGGAGGACACATTATTAACACTTAAAATACCATTTATTACAAAAATTATTTCAGCACATAGAACTCCTGAAAGAATGTACAAGTTTGCTAGTGAATCTGAAAATAATAAAATTCAAATTATTATTGCAGGCGCCGGTGGCGCTGCGCACCTACCTGGTATGGTTGCTTCACACACAAACGTTCCAGTCATAGGAGTTCCTATTGAATCTTCATCTCTAAAAGGTATGGATAGTTTACTTTCAATAGTTCAAATGCCTGGAGGAGTTCCTGTCGCTACCATGTCTATAGGAAAGGCAGGAGCAATTAATGCAGCTATTTATGCAGCTAAAATACTGAGTTTATCAAATGTTATTATTAAAAATACATTAAACGAATGGATTTTAACGCAAACAAATAAAGTTCCCATTACCCCTAATAAAAATAATGATTAACAAAAACCTACCTATATTACCAAATGAGAAAAATGTTATAGGCATCCTTGGAGGAGGACAACTAGGTAAATTAATAGCTCTATCTGCTTCCAAATCTGGATACAAAACCCATTTGTATTGTCCTAGAGGCGATAACCCTGCTGAGATGGTTGTTGATAAGGTTACTAATGGAGAATGGAATGACTTTGAGAAGTTAGTTCAATTTTCAGAAGATGTTGCTTGCGCAACTTCTGAATTTGAAAATATTCCTTCTAAAACATTAGAACTTCTGTCTGGAAATACAAATGTAATACCCAGCAATATTGTTTTTAGATGCGCTCAAATAAGATCAAAAGAAAAAGAAATGGCTTTGAAGTCAGGGTTTAATACGCCTAAGTGGTTTCTTATAAAAAACACAGATGATTTGATAACAGCAACTCAATCCCTTGGTAATAAAGCCATTTTAAAAACCAATTCATTTGGATATGATGGAAAAGGGCAATTTAGAATTAATAGCAACAGTAATCTATTTGAAATATGGGAAAAACTAGGAGCAGTTGAATGTGTATTAGAAGAGCTATTAGATTTTAAAAGAGAGATTTCTATTATGTATTTTAAAAGCACGGATAATAGTGATGGTTTTTTTCCTCTTTCAGAAAATTTTCATGAAAATGGTATTCTAAAGAAGACTATTGCACCAGCCATTTTAAATGATGCCATTAAAGATGAGCTAAAACTTAAAACAAAAAAGTTGTCTGAGAACCTAAATTTCTATGGTATCCTTGCCATTGAGTTATTTGAACTTGTTGATGGAAGTATTATTTTTAATGAGATAGCACCTCGGCCTCATAACTCGTTCCATTGGACCCTAGATGGCTGTGAGAACAGTCAATTTGATATTTTAATAAGAACTATTTGTGGATTGCCTGTTAAAGACGTCAAGTGTAATACTAGGTGGGAGATGAAAAATATAATAGGCGATGACGCAAATAATTTAAATGAAATATACAGCAATCAAAATTATTTATTAAATTTGTATGGTAAAAAAAACATTAAGCCTGGAAGAAAAATGGGACATTATAACAGACAAATTATTTAATTTTTTTGTTTACAAAAATCAAACGGAACATCTTGATAAACTTCATTTATAAAGTTCGTAAATAATAAAAAAGCATATGGACGCCATCTATTTATTGGCTCTTTTGTAGTATCATCATTAGGAAAATAATTTACTGGAACTGATATATCAATTTTTGCAGATTTGTCTCTAACAAACTCATCCTTTAAAGTTATTGCATCATATTCTAAATGGTTAAATATAAATAAATCTTTTGTTTGTGGACACCTAACCATACCAATACCAGAAACTTTAGAAAAAGCTAAAACTTCTAGTCCAGCATTTAAAATTTCACTTTCCTTATTTTCAGTAAAACGAGAAACAGGCATTGGAAACCTATCAATAAAACCATGCATTAACCTATAATTTTTTTCTTGATTCAAATTATGATCATACACTCCAAATAATTTATTTTTAATTGAATGTTTTTCAATATTATGAAGAGCTTTCAATAAAGCTTGTGCTCCCCAACATATTCCTATTTTTCTAAAAACGTTTGTTGAAGACCATGCAATAATTTTTTTTAATTCATCCCAATATTTTACTTGTTCAAAAGGAATAGTCTCAACTGGGGCCCCAGTAATTATTAAGACGTCATAGAAATTATCTTTAACATCATCGAGATTTTTATAAAATGCTAAGAGATGATCTTTCTCGGTATTTTTGGGGGAGTATGTTTCTGTAGTCATTAGAGTTAATTCAATTTGCAAAGGAGACGCTCCAAGAATTCTTGCAAATTGAACTTCCGTTTGAAGTTTATGAGGCATTAAGTTTAGTAACAAAAATTTTAATGGTCTAATATCTTGTTTTTCTGCACTACTACTATCTATAACGTCCACAGATTCTTTTAGAAGCTCTTTTCTTGCGGGTAAACTATCATGAATTTTTATCGGCATATTGTGTTATCGCTTTAAATCAAAATGGTTTACTGAAAGTTGAATTCTTCATTTGATTTAATTTTTTAATAATATCAAATACAGATTTAATATTAATAGTATTTTTAGTGTTTTTTAAATTAGAAGAAAAACTTTTTAACTCATTAAAAGGTTTTTTAAATTTAGAAATTTTTGAAATATCATTTAACCTTCTATCTAAAAATTGCTCTGTGTTTTTATTATCAATAGATTCATCATTTAACCAAAAAAATAGTGTTGAACTATAAACAGCAGCTAGGGATATTCTTTTAGTATAAAATGAAAAATCAGTAGCATTATCGCCTGAAATTCTCCAAATAGAATTACATGTTCTATAAAGCATTTTAATTGATTTTTTAGAGTTTTTTGGAAGCGCGGTTATTGATAGCGATGATCTAATAGCTTCTTTATATTTGTGGCATAAAGAAAATCTCATAAGAATTAATTTTTTAATCTTTTCAGGTATTCTTTGTGGCTTGTTTTCTATATCATTATAATTATTTTTAACTTCAATATCAATTACCTCAGAGAAGACTTCTATAAAATCAATGGCACCGTTATGAAATAAATTCTTATATATATTTATTCGTTTGCTTTCAGTTTTACTCTGCTCAAAGCTAATATCAGCAGCCCCATTTTCCATAGCAATCCATGTCCATCCATCAAATGGAACGTGAGGCAGCATAGCTCTAACTAATTCAAACTTAATATCTGTATTATCTATTATTTTATTAATCATAATGCTTACCATTAGGTTTATTTAGATAGATAATTAAATGATCTTTATAATTAATTCAATTAAATATGAAATAAAACAATTTTAAGTACTAAAAAAACTTGCAATTGAGTGATGTTATGTGTTACTTCGCTACTTCAGTTATTATAAATTAAATTAGGTTATAAATATGTATGTGTCTGTTCGTGACAATAATGTAGATCAAGCTCTTAGGGTATTAAAAAAGAAAATGCAAAGAGAAGGCATGTTTAGAGAAATGAAAAATAGAAGGGCTTACGAAAAACCTTCTGAAAGAAGAGCAAGAGAGATGGCAGAAAGTACTAGAAGAGTTAGAAAGTTAATGAGGAAAAGGTTAGAAAGAGAAGGTTATTAAACTTACTTTTGATAATATTTTATGTAAAACCGCATATTTTGCGGTTTTTTTTTGTAGAACTTTAATAATATTGAGTTTTTTGATATTAATTCATAATTAAGATTTATGTAAGGAGTCATTCGATATGAGAATTGGTAGCCCAAAAGAAATATTTAAAGGTGAAAACCGAGTCGCAATGACACCTGATAGTGCAAAACATCTTCAAAAATTAGGTTATGAGTGCATAATAGAAACTGGCGCAGGCAACAATTCTAATTTTTCAGATAAAGATTATAAAGAAGCTGGTGTTAAAATAGCTAAAACTAAAGAACAATTATGGAAAGAATCAGACATAATTTTAAAAGTTAGAGCTCCTGAAAAATCAGAATTTTCAAAAATTAAATTAGGTCAACATATTATAAGTTTTATTTGGCCAGGACAAAACAAAGCACTGCTTGATAGCCTAAACAAGAAAAAAATTACAGTACAGGCTATGGACATGATCCCAAGGATTAGTAGAGCACAAAAAATGGATGCTTTATCTTCTATGGCTAATATCGCTGGATATCGGGCCGTTATAGAGGCTGGAAATCAGTTTGGCAGATTTTTTACTGGTCAAATCACAGCTGCAGGTAAAGTTCCACCTGCTAAAATTCTTGTGATTGGTGCAGGAGTAGCTGGATTAGCGGCTATAGGTACCGCACAATCAATGGGAGCTATTGTTAGAGCTTTTGATGTAAGACCAGAAGTTGCAGAGCAAATAGAATCAATGGGTGCCGAATTTCTTATGCTGGATTTTGACTCAGACGGTACTGGTGAAGGTGGATATGCAAAACCAGCTTCAAAAGAATTCATCAAAAAAGAAATGGAACTTTTTAGAGCTCAAGCTCCAGAAATTGATATTGTTATTACGACTGCACTAATTCCAGGTATGCCTGCACCGAAACTTTGGCCAACTGAAATGGTAGACCTAATGAAACCTGGTTCAGTAATTGTTGACCTAGCCGCAGAACAAGGTGGAAACTGTGATGTTACAGTCCCCAATAAAATGATAGAGACAAAAAATAAAGTTAAAGTAATAGGATATACTGACTTACCAAGTAGAATGGCAACGCAATCTTCTAATTTATATTCAACAAATACCCGACATATGATAGATGACCTAACTCCTGAGAAAAATGGTATACCTTATGTCAATATGGAAGACGATGTAATTAGGGGAGCTACAGTCCTACACAAAGGAGAAATAACTTTCCCACCGCCAAAGCCCAAAATTGTAGCCATAGCAAAGCACACAAATGAAAAGGTTAAAGAAAAAACACCTGAAGAAATTAATAAAGAAAAAATCGAAGCTGAAAAGAAATCAGGCCGTTTACAAGCCATGCTTCTTATAATTGGGGCTTGCTTAACTTGGTATATAGGAATGTACGCACCACCTGAATTTATGCAGCATTTTATTGTTTTTATATTATCATGTTTTGTTGGTTATCAAGTAATATGGAACGTAGCACACTCACTTCATACTCCGCTTATGGCAGTAACTAATGCTATTTCAAGTATAATTATACTTGGAGCTTTATTACAAATGAAGACTGACAACGATATTGTTAGCATTTTGGCATTAGTTTCTATTTTTATTGCAACTATAAATATTGTTGGTGGATTTATGGTTACAAAAAGAATGTTAGCAATGTTTCAAAGAAGTTAAATAAAGGATTATAGAATGACCTTAGGAATATTAACTGCTTCATATATCACTTCTAGTGTACTTTTTATCCTAGCTTTAGGGGGATTAAGTAATCAAGAAAAAGCAAAACGAGCAGTATGGTATGGTATATTTGGAATGGCTATTGCCGTTGCGGCCACAATTTTTGGTAATCAGGTGTTTCTAACTGATTGGTTAGATTGGCTTATTGGAGCAATAGTAATTGGCTCCGCTATTGGAGTTATAGTTGCAAAAAAAGTTCAGATGACAGGCATGCCACAGCTTGTTGCAGCACTTCACTCATTTGTTGGATTAGCAGCTGTTTTTATTGGGATTAACTCAGCACTACTACCACATTCTGGTTTTTCGAGTTCAGAGCTGACAATACATAATATTGAAGTTTTCTTAGGAGTGTTTATTGGAGCAATAACCTTTACTGGATCTATAATAGCTTTTGGAAAATTGTCTGAGCTAATTACTGGAAAGGCACTAATATTACCAGCTAGGCATGCTTTAAATATAATAATGTTATTAGCATGTTTAACTCTTGGATATATGTTTCTTGACCATGCCGGTAGCTGGACACTTATAGTCATGACAATCATTGCTTTTATAATTGGAGCTCATTTAGTACTAGCTATTGGAGGTGCTGACATGCCAGTTGTAGTTTCAATGCTCAACTCTTATTCTGGATGGGCAGCTGCAGCTACAGGCTTTATGCTAGGTAATGATCTTTTAATAGTCACAGGGGCGCTTGTAGGATCTTCCGGAGCAATTCTTTCATATATTATGTGCAAAGCTATGAATAGAAATTTTCTTTCTGTTATTCTTGGTGGGTGGGGAGACACAACTGGACCTACTATGGACATTGACGGTGAAATGATACCAATAGACATTGAATCTGTTGCATCTGCATTAAATGACGCCAATAGAATAGTTATAGTCCCTGGTTATGGGATGGCTGTAGCACAAGCTCAAAGTGCTGTTTCCGAGTTAACATCGAGACTAAGAGCCCAGAAAAAAGAGGTTAGGTTTGGAATACACCCAGTTGCTGGACGTCTTCCCGGACATATGAACGTTTTGCTGGCAGAAGCAAAAGTCCCATATGATATTGTCCTTGAAATGGACGAAATTAACTCTGACTTTCCTGACATTGATGTCGTTATGATACTTGGTGCAAATGACATTGTGAACCCTGCAGCACAAGAAGACCCTAATAGCCCTATAGCAGGAATGCCTGTACTAGAGGTTTGGAAGGCTAAGCAAGTTTTTATTTCAAAAAGAGGTCAAGGAAGAGGTTATTCTGGAATTGAAAATCCACTATTCTTTAAAGAAAATTCAAGAATGGTTTATGGTGACGCAAAAAAATCTCTGGATTCTATATTAAAAAATATTAGCTAGCATTCAATGTTTGTGTGTTAAACCTGATTTTTTAATAGCTGCTTGTTGTTTTTTTAGCAATTCCTGTTCATTAAAATTACCTACCAAGTCATTAAAAATTCTATACCAATTTACTTCAGCTTTGAGATGCATAAAAACAGAACCTAAACCTACGGCAGCTCTATCCATTAAAACAAATTCTCTAGGTGGCTTAACACCACCTATTTTTTTTAATTCTTCGTGAACCTTTTCAGCAGTTTCTCTTCCATATTGTCCTGAAGCGCTAGGATTAATTAACCTGACTTTATCTTCTAATAGTGGTTGGTAAATGAAATTAGCCCATATATTTAATACACTTATTAATTCTTTTGAGGGATTTTCAAATCCCCATCTTTTATAAGCATTTACTGCTTGTTCTTCATTTCCATCTCTAAGCGCTTTATATAATTCTATTACACCAGTCACAAAATCAGGCCTAAAAATTCTTATACATCCAAAATCCATTAAGTTTATTCCACCATCAGGTCGAATAGAGTAATTACCTAAATGAGGATCTCCATGGATCACTCCGAATTTGTAGAAAGGTACGTACCAGGCTTTAAACATATTCATTGCAACCTGATTTCTAATTTCTATGTCAGAGTTTTCAGAGATGAATTGCATGATTTTCATACCATCAATTCTAGTCATTGTAAGAAGTCTATTAGTAGACAAACTATCTATTGGTTTAGGTAAAGTTATCTCGTTATAATCAGACAACATATGTCTATAAAGATTCATATTTTGTATTTCATGAGAATAATCTAACTCTTCTTTTAAACGATCGGATAATTCTTCATGAATAGATTTAGTTGAAATAGCACTGTCATACTTCTCATATAATGAAAAAATTAACTTAAGTTGTTTTAAGTCAGCTTGAACAGCTGATCCCATATCTGGATATTGTAATTTACAAGCTAATTTCTGACCTTGATTATCTTCAGCGAAATGAACCTGCCCTAAAGAAGCTGCAGCAGAAGCACTTTTACTAAAATCCTTAAAATGAGTTAACCAGTTTTCTCCTAATTCAGCTTTCATTCTTCTTTTTACAAAAAGCCAACCCATTGAAGGAGCATCTGCTTGAAGGTGAGATAATTCATTTACATATTCTTTGGGAAGAGCATCTGGTATTGTTGCTAAAATTTGAGCAACTTTCATGAGCGGTCCTTTCAACCCACCTAGGGCGGCTCTTAAGTCAGCAGCATGTTGTTCTCTATCTATTTTTATACCTAAATATTTTTCTCCTGCTAATCTAGCAGCTAGACCGCCCATAGCAGACGTAACTTTTGCATATCTTTTGAATCTTCCACCTGTCATTGAAGAGCTTAGTTCGTCATTCATATTATATTTATCTTTCATAAAATAGATAACCCAATCATAAATTCATTTGTGTTTAAATACTCTCTAATTCATCCATTAGACCAGAAATCATTGATACGCCTTTATCCCAAAAACTTTGATCATAAGCACTCAAACCAAATGGTTTTAATAATTCATTATGGCTTTTGGTACCACCAGCTGATAACATTTCAATATATTTTTTAGCAAATATATCTTTATCACTTTTTTGATATGAATACCAAAGAGCATTAACCAAACTATCTCCAAATGCATATGCATAAACATAAAATGGAGTGTGAACAAAATGTGGTATATATCCCCATAAAACTCTATAATCTTCCGTAAGGTTGATATTAGGTCCTACCGCGTGGGATTGAGTTTCCATCCAAATATCACCTATTTCATTTGGCGTTAATTCAGATTTTATTCTTGCTTCATGAAATTTAACTTCAAACTGATGAAAGCCAATTTGTCTTACAACAGTATTTAACATATCCTCAATTTTACCTGCTAAAAGTTGTTTTTTTAATTCAATATGACTTTCATCTAAAAGTTTTCTAAAAACAAGCATCTCACCAAAAACTGAAGCTGTCTCTGCAAGAGTTAATGGAGTATCAGCCATTAATAATCCATTCTTTGCTGCTAAAATTTGATGTACTCCATGACCTAATTCATGAGCTAAAGTCATAACATCTCTTATTTTACCTTGATAATTTACTAATACATATGGATGTAATGAAGGTACTGATGGATGAGCAAATGCACCAGATGCTTTTCCTTTTCTAACGCTAGCGTCAATCCAATCATTCTCAAAAAACAAACTTGCTAGCTTTGAAATCTCAGGATGAAAAGAGGCAAATGAACCCAGAACAATATCTTTGGCTTCTGACCATTCAATTAATTTATCTGTTGTTTGAGGTAATGGAGCATTTCTATCCCACCAATCAAGTTTGGTTTTACCAAATTGTTTAGCTTTCCATTTATAATATCTGTGGGTCAATTTGGGCATGGCATTATTAACAGTAGTAACCAGCGTATTAACAACTTCATCTTCTACATCGTTATCTAAATTTCTTGAAGATACAATACCTTTAAAGCCTCTCTTATTATCTTCAATATACCTATCTCTGGAAATGACATTTAATATCATTCCTAATATACGTTTATTATTTTCAAGAACTTCTGACAATGATTTACCCGCTAATTTTCTATTTTCTGGATGCGGGTCTGATAATAAATTTAAAATCTCAGCTTCACTTAACATTTCTTTTTTGAAAGGGAAACGTAATGCAGCAGATGTCTCATCAAAAAGTCTTACCCATGCTGACCTTCCAGTGGCTGATTTTTCAATCAACATTTCCTCAACTAAAGGATCTAGAAGGTAATCATTTTTCTTTCTTAGAATAGTCAGGTATGGCAACCATTTACTTGAGTTGGTACCTTTTGTCCATTCACTAACTGTTTTATCATCTAACTTTGACAACTCTAAAGTAAAAAAAACTAGTAAAGATGATATCTCAGTAAGCTTATCCGAGACAGAAGCATTATATCTTGAAATTTCTGGATCTTCCATATTAGTTGCAAAAATCAAGTTACTATGAGTACCAATTTTATAAATTTTTTCACTAATATTTTGGTATGTTTCAATACAATTTAAAAATTCTGAAGCATTTAAATTTTTTATTTTTCCTTTCCACTGAATTGAAAAATTTTCTGATAGCTCTTTTATTATTTTAATATCACTTTCAATACTTGGGTCATCTATATCTTTATAGATTTCTGAAAGATCCCATACGGGTAATTCTGTGTCCATTGTATTAATTTTAATTTCATCCATTAGATTTATAAACCTTTGTTACTTTTTATGTTAAAAATTGTAATATATTTTTAAGGATTTCTTTGGGGTTTTCTTCAGCTAAATAATGACCTGAGTCAATCGCATTACCTTTAACTTCTTGAGTGCAGTAACTTTGCCAAATTGACAAAGGATCATACCATTGATCTATTTTACCTTTTTTACCCCATAAAACTAAAATAGGCATTTCAAGTTTAATTTTATTCTCTCTAGTTGTCTTATCATGAATTAAATCAATAGTTGCTGCAGCCCTGTAATCTTCACAAATAGCATTAATAGTTTCTGGATTTTTAATACAATCAAGGTAATCCTTTAAAGCTAATGGAGAAAAAAAATCTTTATCTTTTTTTTCTCTAGAAGTATGTGCAAAAAACCATTCCTCTGGAGCCTTGTTAATAACTGACTCTGGAATAGGACTTCTTTGAGCTAACCAGAACCAATGATAGTATCCCATCGCAAAATCCATGTTAGTTCTTTCAAAGTGCTCTATAGTTGGTATTATATCTAACAACATCATTTTTATTACTTTGCCAGGAAAGTCTAATGCCAAACGATGAGCAATTCGGGCACCTCTATCGTGAGCTACAATATAAAAAGTATCATAACCAAGGTTTGTCATAAACTCTAACATATCAGCCGCCATTTGAACTTTTGAATGCCCCTCATGATTATGTGATAGTGTAGGTTTGAAAGATTTACCATATCCTGGAATATCTGGACAAATAACTGTATAATTATTTACTAACTCTGGAGATACTTTATGCCACATTACATGGGTTTGAGGGTTGCCATGTAGCATTAATATTGGAGGTCCACTACCTGCTTTTCTATATCTGATTGAGCCTTTTTTAATTCTTAAAAAAGATATTTTAAAATCTGAAAAAAAGTTCATGTTATTTATCCTAGTCTCTAGATATTTAGAAATTGAGTAAGAGTTAGATCTTATCACAATGACTAACTTATATAAGATATAATAATAAAAAAGAATTATACAATCGGATATGAGAACGGTTTATAATTTGACAAGCAATTTTATCCACTTTAAATTTAATTTTTCAATCAAAATTACTCTATACATTTTCTACTCATATTTATTTTAATTATAAAAATTGACTCTTAAATAAGCCTATTTATTATATTCTTATGAATTTTTGTTACCTTTTAAGAATTAATTTAAATAGAGTATTTGTTATAGTAAGTTTGTTAATTTACCCCTCAGTCGCGAGTTCAGATAATATTGAAAATTTTGCTAACAAATTATTTAATCATTACGAATACGATGATAAAATAAATAATTATTTAAAATCAATTTTTTCTTTTGGAAATTCAAAAAAAAAACAAATCTTCTAAAACAACACAAAGTTTTTCTAAAGACACTTCGAAAATTTCAAAACATTCTTTAAAAATTAAGTCGAAGAACAAATTAATTTATGGTTTTGGAAATGGACAATCACTACAAATAAATCCTTCAAATATTAATAATAAAATTACCTATCATAGAACTCCTTTTTCTTATTTTGAAATAAAAAGAGACTCTGTATTATACGGATTTAAATTAGATTTTTAACAAACATTATTTCTAATTATTCTTCTATATTGAAGAATGGTGACCTCGACAGGACTCGAACCTGTTACCTCAAGATTAGGAATCTTGCGCTCTATCCAGATGAGCTACGAGGCCACTTATCATAGTTAATATCATATAAATCTTTATTATCAATAGTTAGATTATTCGAAATAATTGTGGTGAATTAACAACAAAAGTTTATATTATAAATATTGAACTACTTAGGAAAGAAATACATGAGCATTGATTTAGAACTTAAAGATAAAGTAGCTGTTGTAACTGGCGCAGGTGGGGGTATTGGTCGAGAAATAGCTTTAGCACTAGCTGCAGAAGGAACATCTATAGTTGTAAATGATATAGGAGTTTCTTTGACAGGTGAAGGTGGTTCAAATTCTCCAGCTGAAGAGACTTCCGGATTAATTACACAAAAGGGAGGCAAAGCAGTTATTAGCAATGAAAGCGTTTCTACTTGGGAAAGTGCTCAATTAATTATTAAAAAGGCAATAGATACATTTGGAAAGATTGACATTGTTATTAACAATGCAGGTATTTTAAGAGATACAATTTTTCATAAAATGGACCCATCTGACTGGGAAAAGGTTATTAACGTACATTTAAATGGCGGTTTTTTC
>Ga0209309_10002095_pt1 | contig 18702 bp, 14 predicted proteins | sample COGITO_mtgs_1204_2_FD_184807 | JGI IMG/M metagenome (GOLD analysis project Ga0209309, IMG submission 184807) | Pelagic marine microbial communities from North Sea - COGITO_mtgs_120412 (SPAdes) (version 2) | ecosystem: Environmental > Aquatic > Marine > Epipelagic ... | reverse complement strand
TTTGGCCACTCACTATGGCAAATTTTTTGTCTTTTGAATCAAAAACCTTAGACCCATCCCGAGTATCGAAGGGGTGGTCATTGGTCTCAGACCATCTATTGGGTTTTGTGTTATTTCCATTCGCGGGGAAATTATTTCCAGGATTACCATCTACTATCCATCCTTTTGGATTTGCATTATTAAAATAACCAGAAGTAATATATGAGCCACTTGCGTATCCGGTTTCAGAAGTTAAATTCACACTCTCCCCTAAACAAACTATAGATTTATCTGCTTCTACAGGGCTTGGTTTAATATTGTCTGGAATTACATTAACTATCGCAATTTTTGATGTTGTGGTACCACAAACACCACTGCTAAGTATTGCTCTAAATAACGTGGTACTGCTAATACCAGAAAAATCATTAAAGCTTGTTTCTCCTGGATGACCAACATCGCTCCAAGAAATCCCGGCATCGTTACTTCGTTCCCATCTAACTACTGTCCCTGTGTACTCACTAAGTTCTATGCTTTTTGAAATACTACCGGTGGCGCTATAGCAAATTAAGTAGGAGTTAAGGGTTGTACCAGAAAAAGTTAATTTTCCACCAATTGGTATAGAATCAATGGTAATTGAACCGGTCAAGGAAACATTGGCACAAGGACCAGATGTTGATACGGTATAATTAAATGTTCCGGCAACAGAAGGAGTTCCGCTAATTGTAAAAATGCCATTACTATAAGCTCCAGTTACGCCAGTTGGCAATGCCCCAGCCGTAATGGTAGCATCTGTTCCACCACCACCAATAGTATAAGTGATTGGAGAAATAGCATTATTGATACACAATGTTTGGGAAGTTGAAGAAGCCGCCGAGGACAGGCTCATTATTGAATTGTTATCTATGTTGATAGTACCACTTAATTCAACATTATCACAAGGACCAGATGTTGATACAGTATAATTAAATGTTCCGGCAACAGAAGGAGTTCCGCTAATTGTAAAAATGCCGTTACTATAAGCTCCAGTTACGCCAGTTGGCAATGCTCCAGCCGTAATGGTAGCATCTGTTCCTCCACCACCAATAGTATAAGTGATCGGAGAAATAGCATTATTTATGCACAATGTTTGGGAAGTTGAAGAAGCCGCTGAGGATAAGCTCATAGTGGAAGTATAATTAACTGTAACTGTTACACTGGCGCAAATTGAATTGTAAGAACAAGGAGCAGGATTTTCATATCTCCCGTAATAAGTTGTAGTTATAGTAGGGCTAACTAGTAAGTCATTTCCAGTTCCAATCAATGTTCCTCCACATGAATCTGTATACCAGTTAATTACTTCTCCAGTTCCACCGCCCCCTCCTCCAACTAGATTTAATATACTGCTTCCGCCATTACAAAATGTGGATACAGAAGCTGTAGCTGAGGTAGGGTCAGCTGATTTTTTATTTACAGTAAGGGTGGCAGGATTTGAAATAGTTTGTGGACAAGTACCACCCGGACTGCTAATTACAACATCATAACTTCCGGAATTATTTATTAATGCACCAGTTAAAATTAAGGTATTCATGGTTGTTCCTGAAATATTTCCACCGTCGGAAATTGGAATCCCACCTTTTCTCCATTGATAACTGAGTCCTGTTCCTGTTGCTGCAACTGAAAATGATGTGTTATTGCCTTCGCAAACTACCGCAGCAACAGGTTGGCTACTAATAGCTATATCCTGGTTTACATTGAGCACAGCATTCCCTGAGGTGACCGGTGTACAAGGTGACGCCCCACTTACCGCTACAGTGTAACTTGCTGCATCGGCAGTACTCACATTAGAAATTGAATATGTGCTGGATGTTGCACCTGTAATATCAGTTCCTCCTTTTTTCCATTGATAACTGAGTCCTGTACCCGTTGCAGTTACTGAAAAACTAACGGGGAAGCCGGTACAAACAGTTTGAGAAGTGTCTGGTTGTGTGGTAATAACTACAGGTTGGTTCACTGTTAATGTTGCTGTTGAAGATGTAGTGGATGCACATGGACTAGTGCCAAACACCTCAACTGTATAATTCCCATTATCAGATATATCTACACTAGAAATGGAATATGAATTAGATGTTGCCCCTAGGATATTAGTTCCTCCTTTTTTCCACTGATAACTAAGTCCTGTACCTGTTGCAGTAACACTTAAGTTTAAAGGACTTCCTGAACATAATGTTTGTGTGGCAGTTGGTTGTGCAGTAATAATTACAGGTTGATTAACTGTTAATGCAGCTATTGAAGATGTAACTGATGCGCATGGACTAGTGCCAAACACCTCAACTGTATAATTTCCATTATCAGACGCGCCCACACTAGAAATTGAATATGTGCTGGATGTTGCATTTGGAATATTAACTCCTCCTTTTTTCCATTGATAACTGAGCCCTGTTCCTGTTGCTGAAATACTAAAGTTGGCGCTACTTCCTGAACACAATGTTTGTGTTGTCGTTGGCTGTGTAGTAATGGCTATTGCTTGGTTTACATACAGGACGGCATTCTGCGAGGTAACCGGGGTGCAAGGTGATACCCCACTTACATCCACTGTGTAAGTTCCTGCATCGGAATTATTTACATTAGAAATTGAATATGTGCTGGATGTTGCACCTGTAATATTAGTTCCTCCTTTTTTCCATTGATAACTTAGTCCTGTGCCTGTTGCTGTAACACTAAAGTTTGCAGGACTTCCTGAACATAATGTTTGTGTAGCTATTGGTTGCTCGGTGATAGCTGGCGGCTGGTTAACTGTTAAAATCATTTCATCTGAGACCAAGGGACAAGATGGGTTTCCTTTAGTCTTTGTGGTAGTTAAGATTAAAGTTACAGTCCCGCTGGTTATTGCAGGAGAATAAGTAGATGTTAAAGAAGTGCTATTAGAAAAAGTCCCGGTTGATGGGGAAGAAGTCCATAATACTTTTTGAGCATATCCTGATTTTGTGCCTGATAAAGTATAGGTGTCTCCCACACAGATGTTTGCATCCGGACCCGCCGAAACGCCTGCCGATTTATTAACATCAACATTAAAAGTTGAAGCCAAACTCATACCACAAGCATTAACAGCAGTAGCACTAAATATATTATTGCCATCATTAACACTAGTTGTTGCATTTACAGTTATTGCATTGGTTCCGTTACCAGATACGATATTCCACCCCGAAGGCACTACCCAATTATAGCTCGTAGCATTTGTATTTGGTATTACAGAATAAACTAATCCAGAGACTGGAGGACAAACACCATTTGCAACATTAATATTCTCATTAGAAGAACTAAATACAGGTGGGGGAGGAGTTCCGGAATATACCGTCATCACAATATCATTACTTGTTGCAGTTGCGGGAGAAGGACAAATGGCATTGGAAGTCATTACAACACTAATTGTTGAAGGATTCGCCAGTGAATTTGGTGTATAGGTTGCGCCGGTTGCGCCAGATATATTTATATTATTTTGTTTCCACTGATAAGATGGAGAATTGCCTCCATTCACCGGAGTTGCAGTAAATGTTACAGGGCTACCTGAACTTGAACATATAGCGGTTGAGGTCGATGTAATACTTACTGAAGGACTTATTGTGGGATTTATTGCAACCGATGTTGTAGCTGGATTACTTTTGCATCCTGCAACAGTAACTGTCACATTATAAGTGCCTCCCATCGTAGCACTTGCATTGGAAATACTTGGGTTTTGTAAAGTACTTGTAAAACTATTTGGTCCAGTCCATAAATAAGTTGCCCCGGTAATAGCACTTGTAGTTAAATTAATAACTTCTCCTGCACATACAGGGCTGTTACTGCCAGCAGTCGGTGATGACGGAATCGTATTTACAATAACTGCTGTTGTTGCTGGATTACTTTGGCATCCTGCAACATTAGCTACCACACTATAGGAGCCTTCCATAGCAGCAGTTGCATTAGAAATACTTGGATTTTGTGAAGTACTTGTAAAACTATTCGGTCCAGTCCATAAATAAGTTGCCCCGGCAATAGTACTTGCAGTTAAATTAATGATTTCTCCTGCACATACAGGGCTGTTACTGCCAGCAATCGGTGATGATGGAATCGTATTTACAACAACAGATGTTGTTGCTGGATTACTTTTACATCCTGCAACAGTAGCTACCACACTATAGGAGCCTTCCATAGCAGCAGTTGCATTAGGAATGCTTGGGTTTTGTGAAGAACTTGTAAAACTATTGGGTCCAGTCCATAAATAAGTAGCCCCAGTAATAGTACTTGCAGTTAAATTAATGATTTCTCCAACACAAACAGGGTTATTACTTCCAACAGTTGGTGCTGTTGGAATAGGATTTACTGTTGTAGCAATATTATTGCTTACAACAGGATTCCCAGAACCACAATTCACAATATCTGAAGTTAAAACAACACTAACAACAAAACCAGTTTGAAGAGCAGTGGTGGAATAAGTATTAACTGAATTATTTGTTCCAACATTTACGCCATTTACTCTCCACTGGTATAAAGGGTTACTACCACCATTTGTAGGAGTTGCCGTAAAAGTTACAGATTCACCTGCGCAAATAGTATTGCCAGCATCACTTGAAGAAATTGATACGCTGGCAGTACACTGCCCAAATACACTAACCGGATTTAGAAAAAATAAGGAAAGGGTAAAGAATACAAAAAGTAATTTTTTTCCCATAGTCGCAATTATTTAGAGCAAACTAAATTACGTGGGGTAATCGAGTGATTTTTGTCAATTAGAGTTGAATCCGGGGTGAATTCTAAAGACTAATTGTATATTGTACAGTTGTTTAACAATCTAAATTACAATTTTTTAACGATTTATTAAGAATTATTCGGTAAAGCGGAATTTTAATCGTTAAAACTTATTCTATTTTATTAAATTAAAAGGAATAAATAGCTTTAAACCTACAAAGCCATTATTAATGTTTACAAGTGGTACTATATACAAATAAAAAAGCCACAAATTTTAAATTTGCAGCTTTTAGTATTCAATATAAATTACTGATTATTCTCCCATAAAAGGATACCTGTAATCTGTTGCAGGAACAAATGTTTCCTTGATTAACCTTGGAGAAGCCCATCTTAACAAATTCAATTTTGAACCAGCTTTATCGTTAGTTCCACTGGCTCTTGCTCCACCAAATGGTTGTTGCCCAACTACAGCTCCGGTACACTTATCATTGATATAAAAGTTACCAGCTGCATTTTGCAAGGCTTGAGTTGCTTGGGTAGCAGCATATCTGTCTCCAGAAAGTACTGCGCCAGTTAGTGCATAGATGCTAGTTTCATCAACCAACTTCAAAGTCTCTTCCCATTTGTTGTCATCATAGACATAAATAGTTACTACCGGTCCAAATAATTCTGTTTCCATAGTAGTGTATTTAGGGTCTGTAGTAAGAATTACAGTTGGTTCAATAAACCATCCTTCAGATTTATCATAATTCCCTCCAACTATTATTTCAGCATTTTTGTCTTTTTTAGCCTGATCTATATATTTAGCCAATTTATTGAAAGAACCTTCATGGATCACAGCAGTAATAAAATTGCTCATGTCTTCTGGAGAGCCCATTTTGAATGAATTCACGTCTTCAACTAAAAACCCTTTAACATCCGCCCAAAGGCTTTTCGGAATATAAGCTCTGGATGCTGCGCTACATTTCTGACCTTGGAATTCAAATGCTCCCCTAGCAATTGCAGTTGCTACTTGTTTTGCATTTGCACTTGCATGTGCAAGGATGAAATCTTTACCTCCTGTTTCTCCAACAATACGTGGATACGTTTTGTACTTATCTATATTGGCGCCTATTTTTCCCCAAATTCCTTTAAATACCTCCGTACTTCCTGTAAAGTGAATTCCGGCGAAATCTGGACTAGCCAATACGGTATCTGTAATCATAACAGGATCTCCCATTACCATATTTATTACTCCATCTGGTACTCCAGCTTCTTGAAAAACTTCCATGATTACCTGCGCAGAAAACACCTGACTATCACTTGGTTTCCAAACTACCGTATTTCCCATTAAAGCAGCACTTGCAGGAAGATTTCCGGCAATCGCTGTAAAGTTGAAAGGAGTAATTGCATATACAAACCCTTCTAATGGGCGGTATTCCAATCTATTCCAAACTCCTGGAGAAGATTCTGGTTGCTCTTCATAAATCTGAGCCATATATTCCACATTAAACTTCAAGAAATCTATCAATTCACAAGCAGCATCAATTTCTGCTTGAAAAATTGTTTTAGACTGAGCTATCATTGTAGCAGCATTAATCCTTGCTCTATATGGTCCCGCAATTAAGTCGGCAGCTTTAAGAAAAACAGCAGCTCTTTGTTCCCAAGGTAATTCTGCCCAAGCAGTTCTTGCTTCTAAAGCGGTTGCAATAGCTTGATCAATATGTTTTTTCTTAGCTAAATGAAATTTACCAAGATCGTGTTTGTGATTATGTGGAGGATGCATGCTCATAGTATCTCCAGTTCTTATTTCTTCAGAACCGATATACAATGGAACATCCATTTTTGTGTTAAACATATCTTTGTAGGTAAGCAATACCTCTTCTCTTTCAGGTGTGCCCGGAGCATAAGTCTTAATAGGCTCGTTTATAGCTGTTGGAACTTGAAAAAATCCTTTTCCCATAATTATTTTTTAATTTATTATCTATTCTTTTGAACGGCCGTAAATATAAAAAAATTAACCGAGTTCACCTGAATTCTACAATATAGAAGTCAGTCATTTTTTAATTTTGTAAGTTGCAATTAATGCTGAAGACTCAATAACTATGTGTACCGTAACTTTAACTCCTATACCTGGTGAAAAACAAGGCTTCATCTTAACTTCTAATAGAGATGAAGCTGCTAATAGAGAAGCAATTTCTCCAGACTTTTATATGGAAAAAGGGGTTAAAATGCTTTATCCAAAGGATAAAGTAGCCGGTGGAACTTGGATTGGAATAAGTGATAAAAACAGATTGATCTGTTTATTGAATGGAGAATTTAAACCACATATTAGAAAGGCTAGCTATCGTTTAAGTAGGGGTGTTGTGGTAAAAAATCTTTTAGAAGCAATTTCTATTGACGAAGCTGTGGAGCACTACAATTTCATAAATATTGAGCCTTTCACTATTGTTGTGGTAGATTGGAGTTCTGGATTACGGTTTCTGGAACTTGTTTGGGATGGCAACGTAAAGCATTTTAAAAACCTGGATTTGAAACCTCATATCTGGTCGTCTTCGCCTTTATATTCTTCTGAAATGAAAAAAATGAGAGAAACATGGTTTCAAGAATTTCAGCAAAAAAATATAATTGACGCAAAATCATTATGGAATTTCCATTCTTCAGCAGGAATTGGAGATGCTAATATTGACGTAATTATGGATCGTGGATTTGTGAAGACACAAAATATCTCTCAAATTGAAAAAAAATCAGAAGAAATAAAAATGAGATTTATGGATTTAAAGGATAGAAATAAAATTGAAATAGATTATCTAAGATAATCTTTTAATTTAGAGCAAAAGGAGCACTTAGTTTAAAGGAAGGAATAACAACCTTGAATTTTTTAGAGGTAGTAAAATTTACCATATCATAATAACCGCTCATAGATCCAAATGGAGCAGAAAGTAAACAGCCACTATTGTAAGTATGTGATTCCCCGGGTTTTAGGACTGGTTTTTTGCCGATAACTCCTTCGCCCTGAACAATTTCTGTGTCCTTAAGTGCGTCTTTTATAGTCCAAAACCGTGAAGTGAGTTGTACAGAATCTTTACTTTGATTTTCGATTGTAATCTTATAGCCAAAGGCAAAGTGAATTTTATAGTTCTTATAAAACGTGCCTTCAAAATTTGTATCCACGGAAATTTTAATTCCACATGTAACTTTCTGAACCATAATTACCTGATTGCGAAAAATGTAAGCGCAGATATTAGTGCTGCGATTACAGCTAATGTAAGAAATATTAAATTTAGAGCCATAAATTTAACAATTGTTAGAAATCTTCCTTCTTTGTAAAAGTTCCGAAGTGCCTTATAGAGATAGAATAAAAACACCAAAAGAGCTATTCCCGTAAAATACTCTGTTTTAAAAATAAGATCCATAATAAGAGCCACTAGAATAAATACAAAAAAGGTGCTTTGTACATGGAAGGTAAATACTAAATGCTCTAAATAATTAATGGGCTTGTAGTAGTAAAAAAGCCAAATGATCAGTGCGAAAACGGGTAAATAGAAAAATATAATAAACGGGGACTTACTTATTAAGTAATCAAAAAAGATTTTTGGATTATTATTTATGATCTTAGTGTCTACTGCTTTTCTATATAAATATCGATTCCAAAATTTATTGGTATGCTCTAAACTATCTATTGCTTCTACAGGGTCTAGAATATTTGTTTGATCATAAAAATCGGAATAAAGACTTAATTGCTTAGAAGAAGATTTCCAGAAATTTAAGGTGTCCAATTGTTGCTGAGTGAGATAATGTTCTTTATAATTTTTAGATTTCTTTACTGTTTGGTTGTTTAACACCGAGTCTAGATCCATTTCGTTTCCAAATGGAACTTTTTTAAGTTCTTCTTTTAATTGTTCCCTGTCTTCCTCTGGTATTTGTTCTAAATCTATTACAGGTTTGGTGTCTGAGAATGCACTAAAATTTGTGGATTGTAAACTGAAGCTCCAAATAATGAAAAATATAATGGCAATACTTAAAAAGAACCGAAAGGGATTGGCATACCTCGTTCGCATACCACTTATATAGTCTCTGGTAATCTTCCCTGGTTTAAAGATTAAAACGCTTAAAGTTCTTCGCATTCTGGAATCGTAAGAAAATATTCCAGCGAAGAATTCTAGAAAGAAATCTTGAAAAGAGAGTTTTTTTATGGTATTTAACTGTCCGCAATTGGCGCAATATTTATCGCTAATATCTAAAGGATGTGCGCAATTTAAACAGATTAATCCGCGGTATTTAGTTAGGGAGCGTTCGCTCTTCATAAGCTAAATATTTTAGTGGTGGTTTAGTTAGAAATATTCAAAGAGCTTGCATTTCCAAATCCAATAATTTGATCGTATCTCGCTCCCAGATCTCTAAAGTACACTAAAACTTGATATTCATTCTCGGTCACATCAAAATTTCCGCTTATAAAACCTTCATCTAAAAAGCCATCTTTCTTTAAGAGCACATATTTATAATTGTAAAACCCTTGCTTTATAAGGAGTGTATTTTCATATAGTCCAGACTCTTTATTGTATTTCATCAATGTAGAATCATCTAATTCAAAATTATTAAAAGCACCAAATAAATGCAGTTCTCCTCCATCTATAGGGTCATAATTTTGAAGTTTAAAATGTGTCCAGACATATTCAGCTTCAATAGAAGAATCCTCACCTTGTAAGGTTCTAATTACAAATTGCCCATTAATGTCTGGGTTGTAAGAATATGGTTCGGTGTCTCTGGAACGATCTGCAAAAAGAAAATGGCTGTAGAGATCATTTAATTCAATCCTACCAATATCTATGGTAGTTGAGCGAATATCTTTACTGTCGAATTGTAAAAACTCATTACTTGCTTGAAAAGAAGTCTTAGTATCGTATTTGTAGATTAACTCATTTCCAATAGTGTATTGCGGTTTTAAATTACCAATAGCCGACTTCAAGTTGTGGTTTTTTGTAATGAGGATTTTTATTGTGGACTCTGGATTTCTTATTAAAAAATCGGGGGATTTTATACTGAAGTTAACTACCTGTCTAGAATTAATGAATTTTAGATCTCTAGATCTTTTAATTGAAACACCTACTTGTGTTATAGGTTGGTAAACCATAAATTTTCTAGAAAAAACAAGCTCTTCATTTTCGTTGAAGATTTTAAGCATGTAGTTGCCGCTTACTTTTAAAGATTTTGTGTCCTTATTTGGAATCCTTAAATTGTAGTGTGTATAACTCTGAAGCGTGTTATAGGAATTGGAGTAATTGTTAATTCTAACATTATCAAAACCATTTAAATATTCAGCTTTTCTTAAATCTGAAGGTGTCCAATCGTAATTAAAATGCTCTAGGGTATAATAGTAATTGGCTTCGTCTCCTATAATATCGTCAAATTCTAAATTTAAAGTTTCTCCCAATTGGATTACTGGATTACCGGAGATGTTGGTATTGCCTTTTAGAATGATGCTTTTTATATAATTTGGAGGTAAAACTTCTACTTGCTTTTGGGCAAACACAAATGTTACCAAAAGAATACAAAACAAGCTAAAAGTGTTTTTCATTTAAATAGTTTTTAGAATAAAGGCAATTACAAATTCTATTCCCAATATTATTTCCAGTTACTTTAACAAATGTTGCACCGAAAATTATCCAATTTCTTTGGGAGATGTAGGGTTAAAATTAGTAAATTTGCACACTTTAAAAAATAAATTTAATATACACTCCATCCTATGTCAAAAGACATTCGAATTAAAAGAGGGCTTACTTTGCGTTTAAAAGGGGAGGCGGAAAAACAAGTTGTTGCGGCTCCTAGGTCCAAGACTTACGCAATTAAACCCCCAGATTTCCACGCTGTAGTACCAAAAATGGCTATTAAAGAAGGAGCATCAGTTCTAGCAGGTGATGTTTTATTCTCTTCTAAGTATGATGAAAATTTAACATTTACATCGCCAGTAAGCGGAACTTTAAAAGAAATAAAACGTGCCGAAAAGCGTCGTATTATTGAAGTTATTGTGGATGCAGATCCAAAAGATAATTTTAAGGATTTCGGAAAAATGAATGCTTCAACTTCTAGTGCAGATACTGTGAAAAGCAGAATCTTTGAAAGTGGTTGTGGAGCATTTTTAAATCAGCGTCCTTACGATATTCTTGCTTCTCCAGAAGACACTCCAAAAGCGATTTTTATTTCAGCTGTAAGCACAGCACCTCTTGCTGCAGATCTTGGATTTGTTTTAAAAGATAAAGTAGCTGCTTTTCAAGAAGGAATCCATGCGCTTCAAAAATTAACTCCAGGAAAAATACATCTTTCTGTAGATGCTACTTCTGAAGAGCTTTTAAAAGGAATCACTGGAGTAGAACTTCATAAAATTTCTGGACCACATCCTGCAGGGAATGTTGGTATCCAAATCCATAAAATAGATCCTATTAATATGGGAGAAAAAGTTTGGACTGTTGGTGCAGAAGATGTTGCTATTATTGGAAATGTGTTTTTAACAGGACAGTATCATGCAGATAGAACCATCGCTTTAGTTGGAAGTGAAGCCAAAGATCATAAATATTACACCATTAAAATTGGAGCAAATGTTTCCGATTTAATTGGTCAGGTATCAGACGATGTTAGAATAATTTCCGGAGATGTTTTAAGCGGAACTAAGCTTTCTAACAATCAATATATCGGGTTTTATAACAACAACCTTACTTTAATTCCTGAAGGAAATAAATATAGAATGTTTGGTTGGTTGCCTTTTACCTATAATAATATTCATTCTAATTCCAAAACCTCTCTTTCTTGGTTGTTTCCAAAAAAGAAGTACGAGCTAACTACCAATTTAAATGGTGAAGAGCGTGCCCTTGTGGTTACTGGAGAAATGGAAGAAGTTTTACCTATGGATATCTTCCCAATGCAATTGCTAAAAGCATGTATTGCAGGAGATATAGAAAAAATGGAAAATCTTGGTATCTACGAGGTAGCTCCTGAAGATTTTGCGTTAATAGATTATGTGAACACTTCAAAATTAGAAGCTCAGGAAATTATTCGCCTAGGTTTGGATTTAATGATTACCGAAGTAGGCTAAAAAGTTGAACTATGGAATGGATTAGACAAAAATTAGATAAATTTAAAGAACCTTTTGGTAAAGGTGAGAAGTATGAGAAATTTGCGCCAGCAATCAATGCGCTGGACACTTTTTTATATACTCCAAACCATACTACTCAAAAAGGAGCTCACGTTCGTGATGCGGTAGATTTGAAGAGAACAATGATTACCGTAGTGCTGGCTTTAGTTCCTGCACTTATCTTCGGAATGTGGAATGGTGGATATCAATATCTACATCAATTACCTGAATATGCTAATGGCGTTCCATTTATGGAAGCTTTTATGCACGGAGCATGGAAAATTCTTCCTATGATTGCGGTTTCTTACGGAGTTGGTTTAGGAATTGAATTTGCTTTCGCAATTTTTAGAGGACACGAAGTTAATGAAGGATATTTGGTTACAGGATTACTAATCCCTATGATCATGCCTATAGATATACCATTATGGATGGTTGCTCTTTCTGTAGTATTTGCAGTAGTAATTGGTAAGGAAGCATTTGGTGGTACTGGGATGAATATTTTAAACCCTGCATTAACTGCTCGTGCTTTTGCCTTTTTTGCTTACCCAACTTACATGTCTGGAAACCAGGTATGGGTTAGTGAAGCAGCGACTGTAGATGGAGTTTCTGGTGAAACAATTTTAGGAAGTTTAGCTTCTGGTAACGATGTTACTTATAGTGCAATGGATATGTTCTCTGGGATTATTCCAGGGTCTATTGCAGAAACTTCTACTATTTGTATCTTAGCTGGAGCACTAATTTTGGTGCTAACAAAGGTAGGAAGCTGGAGAATAATATTAAGTGCTTTTATTGGTGCAGCTATAATGGCTTTAATATTTAATGCACTTCCAAATATGGGGATTGAAGGAAATGCTTTAACAAATTTCCCTTGGTATCAGCATTTAATTATTGGTGGATTATCCTTTGGAATTGTGTTTATGGCAACAGATCCTGTTTCTGCAGCACAAACCTTAAAAGGAAAATGGATCTACGGATTTTTAATTGGATTCTTCGCGGTAATGATCCGTGTATTTAATCCGGCGTATCCAGAAGGAATTATGTTGGCTATATTATTAATGAATGTTTTTGCTCCGGTAATAGACCATTATGTAATTCAGGCTAACATCAGCAGAAGAAAGAAAAGAGCGGTAAGCGCGTCTGGACAAATAAAAACAGCAGTTTAGTTATGGAAGAAACACCAGTAAATAAAACGAACACCAACGGCTATACTTTTATGTTTGCCATTATAATGGTGGTTGTCGTAGCAAGTGTATTAGCTTTTACAGCTACTTCTTTGCAGCCAATTCAAAACGAAAATGTGCGTCAGGAAAAGATGCAAAATATTTTAGCAACCGTTGGAATAGAAACCGAAAGAAGCGAAGCCGAAGGATTATATAATAAGTATATCACTGAGACTATTGCTTTAAAGGAAGATGGTAGTGTAGATGATAAAGCAGATGCTTTTACAGTAGATCTTGCTAGAGAATTGAAGAAGCCTGAAAACGAGCAAATCTACCCTTTATATATCGCAGATATTGAAGGAGCTAAATACTATATTATTCCACTTAGAGGAAAAGGTCTTTGGGATGCTATCTGGGGATATATAGCTTTAAAGGATGATATAAACACTATTAAAGGTGCTGTTTTTGATCATAAAGGGGAAACCCCGGGACTTGGTGCAGAGATTACTCAGGTTTGGTTTAGAGAACGTTTTGCTGATGAAAAAATATATGATGGAAGCGGGAATTTAATAGGAGTTTCTGTAGTTAAAGGAAACGTTGGACCTTCAAATAAAGATGATAATAAAGTAGATGCTATTTCTGGAGCAACAATAACTGGAGATGGAGTTTCAGATATGATTTCTGAAAGATTACAACACTATCTACCTTATTTCAAAAAGCAAAAGGATATTAAAGTAGCAATTCAGTAATTATGGCTATAGAGACTAAAATAGCTTCTGAAGCAAAGGAAGCAAAGAAAAAAGAAATGATCTTATTTCTTTCTAATACTGAAGAAAGAGAGCATTTCTTATCGAAGAAGAATCGAAAGCTATTAAGCGACCCGTTAAATGACGATAACCCTATTACTGTACAGGTACTAGGTATTTGTTCTGCCTTGGCAATTACAGTTCAATTAGAGCCTGCAATTGTAATGGCATTAGCGGTAACCGCGGTATTAGCATTTTCGAATATGATTGTTTCTTTAATTAGAAACTTGATCCCAAATAGAATTAGAATTATCGTTCAATTGGTAATTGTAGCTTCTTTGGTAATTTTGGTAGATCAAATATTAAAGGCGTATGCTTACGATGTGAGTAAACAACTTTCAGTATTCGTTGGGCTTATTATCACCAATTGTATTATAATGGGACGTTTGGAAGCATTTGCTTTAGGAAACGGAGTATACAAATCTTTTCTTGATGGTATTGGAAATGCTGCCGGATACGGAATTATCTTGATAATTGTAGCATTTTTTAGAGAGCTTCTAGGATCTGGTAAATTATTTGGATTTGAGGTATTGGGTCATAAAGCAGCAGTTGCTGCAGAATCTACAGGATTATATGCATACGGATATGAGAATAACGGATTAATGTTATTGTCTCCAATGGCACTTATTGTGGTTGGTATTATTATCTGGGTACAACGTGCAAGAAACCGTAAATTAATAGAACAAAACAACTAACAGCGCTAAAGCACTATAAAATGGATTATATAAATTTATTTGTTAGAAGTATTTTCATAGAAAATATGATTTTTGCCTACTTTTTGGGAATGTGTTCCTATTTAGCAGTGTCAAAAACAGTAAAAACGGCTGTTGGTTTAGGTGCGGCGGTAATCTTTGTACTTACCATTACAGTACCAATCAACTACTTATTAGATCAATATTTACTAAGACCTGGAGCATTAGAATGGTTAAATCCGGAGTATGCTAGTGTAGATCTTAGTTTCTTGAGCTTCATTATGTTTATCGCGGTAATTGCATCTATGGTGCAGTTGGTAGAAATGATAGTAGAAAAATTTGCACCTGCTCTTTATGGAGCATTGGGAATTTTCCTTCCTCTTATTGCAGTAAACTGTGCGATTCTTGGAGGATCTTTATTTATGCAACAAAAGAGTTTTACTGCTATAACCGAAGCTGTCACCTATGGCTTAGGTAGTGGGATAGGATGGTTCTTAGCTATTTTAGCTATTGCAGCTATTAGAGAAAAAATTGCTTATTCGAATGTTCCTGCTCCTCTAAAGGGACTGGGAATTACCTTTATTATTACTGGGTTAATGGCAATTGGATTTATGAGTTTTATGGGAATTGAATTATAATAAAAAGACACAACAATGACAGTTATTATAGCAAGTGTAATTGTATTTTTAGTACTTATACTCTTATTAGTTTCCATATTACTGGGCGCTAAAGCAAAATTGGTTCCTTCTGGACCAGTTACTATTAGTGTTAATGGAGAAAAAGATCTAGAAGTAGGTTCCGGTGGAACCTTACTTTCTACTTTGGGAGAGAATAAATTATTCTTACCATCTGCCTGCGGGGGAGGTGGAACATGTATTCAATGTAAATGCATAGTTACAGATGGTGGAGGAACTATTCTTCCTACTGAAGAACCTCATTTTACTAGAAAAGAGATCGCTCAAGGATGGAGATTAGGTTGCCAGGTAAAAGTAAAAGAAGACATGAAAATCCAGATACCTGAAGAGGTATTCGGAATTAAAAAATGGGAAGCAACTGTAGTTCGTAATTACAATGTTGCATCCTTTATCAAGGAATTTGTAGTACAGATTCCTGAAGATATGGACTATAAAGCAGGTGGATATATTCAAATTGAAATCCCTAAATGTGAGGTGAATTTTCAAGATATGGATATTACTGCGCATCCAGATGAGCATCCTGGAGAACCAAATAAGTTTAAAGATGAATGGGATAAATTCAAGCTTTGGCCTTTAAAAATGAAAAATTCTGAAACTGTAGAACGTGCTTATTCTATGGCTTCTTATCCTGCTGAAGGTCGTGAGATTATGTTGAATGTACGTGTGGCAACACCTCCTTTCGACAGAGCTAAAAATGGTTGGATGGATGTAAATCCTGGAATTGCTTCTTCATATATCTTCTCAAGAAAAGAAGGTGATAAAGTAGTTATTTCTGGACCTTATGGAGAATTCTTCATAAACGAAAGCGAATCAGAAATGCTTTATGTAGGTGGTGGAGCTGGTATGGCACCAATGCGATCTCACTTATATCACTTATTCAGAACCCTTCAAACAGGAAGAAAAGTGAGCTACTGGTATGGTGGACGATCTAAAAGAGAGTTATTCTATACAGAACACTTTAGAGCTTTAGAAAGAGATTTTCCGAACTTTAAATTTTATTTAGCTTTATCTGAACCTATGGAAGAAGATAATTGGAAAGTAAAAGATGGTATTGATGGTGAAGGAGATGGGTTTGTAGGATTTATTCACCAAGTGGTAATAGATAATTATTTGCAATACCATGAGACTCCTGAGGATATCGAGTATTATTTCTGTGGACCACCTTTAATGAATAAAGCGGTAGAAAAAATGACAGAGGATCTTGGAGTTCCTCCTGAAAATGTAAGATTCGATGATTTTGGTGGATAAGCCTTAATCTAGATTAAATATATAAAAGACCGACCTATGTAAATAGTCGGTCTTTTTTTTTAGCTGATTGGCAATAATCGTATTTTTGAATGCTATGAAAAAAAAATTGACAGATCAAGAACTTCACAACTTGGCTATGAATATAGTTGGGAAAGAATTGGAAGATGATGGGTATGAGTTTCTTGGAGTGAACAGCCAATTAAAGCGAAATCCTCAGTTTGTTGCTTTAAAAGATAAAAAGTTGAGTTTTGTAATTGTTCGAGCAATAATATACCCCGATGACCCCAAAGCATACGACCCTTTCTTTTTAAACGAAATTAAAGAACATGCAGATAAATTTAATGCAAGAACTTTTTATGCAGGAGTTGGTTTAGCAAATTCTGAAGATTTTGAAAAACCAGTTTTTAAGGATGAAAATTACACGGTTAATTATGACGGATTACATGAGATATAGCATAAAACATTTACTCTTTTTATGGATAGCGACTCAAATGCTTTTGAGTTGCACCAAGAAAAATGACGAGTATGCTTTTGAGGGCGAAGCATTGGGAACTTCTTATCATATAAAATATTTTAGTGAAAAAGATATTCCATTTCAAAATGGTTTAGACTCTATTATTGAAAGTATCAATAACTCTATGAGTACCTATAGGAAAGATTCAGATATCACAAAAATTAATAATGGTGATTCCAGTATTGTGATAGATGAAAATTTCAGAAAGGTATTGGAACAATCAACAAAGATATATAAGGAAAGTAATGGCTTTTTCGATCCTACTGTGGGTAATTTAGTGAACGCCTATGGCTTTGGTCCAGATGCTTCTAAAAACAGCTTAGATCAAGCTCAAATAGATTCTATGCTTATTTATGTGGGCCTAAATAAAGTTAGTCTTACTAAAGATAATAGACTTAAAAAAAAATATCCAAAAATCTATTTGGATTTTAATGCAATTGCTAAAGGTTATACGGTAGATGTAATCGCTAATTATTTAGATTCACATAATATCAATAATTATTTAATAGAGTTAGGAGGAGAGCTGGTAGCAAAAGGAATCAATAAAAACTCTAATGAATCTTGGGTGGTTGGTATAGATGATCCCATGCAAACCGGTGGAAACAGAAATTTAAAAGCTACTTTATTATTAAAAGACCGCGGAATGGCAACTTCCGGGAATTATAGAAAGTTTAGATTAGATACTTTAACCGGGCAACGATTTGTACATACTATAAATCCAAAAACGGGAAGTTCTGAAAAAAGTAATTTATTAAGCGCTTCGGTTCTTGCTACGAATTGCGCTTTGGCAGATGGGTATGCGACTGCTTTTATGGCACTTGGCTTGGAGCGTTCAAAGGAAATGCTATCCAGAATTAAAGATGTGGATGTGTATTTTATTTATGCTGAAGAAAATGAAGAAGTGAAAATTTTTACTACTTCAGGATTTGAAGAAGTTTTGAGAAAAGAATAATTTTTATTTAGTACATACCGGTATAATTTCTCCCTGCGCCAGTCTAAATGTATCAATTTCTGAAGCAGATAATTGATTGGTATAATCTACTTCTTCAACTTTGAAACCTATACTTCTTAGTTTGTCAAAATAATCTCGCCCATAAACTCTAACATGATCATATTGCCCAAAGATCTTTGCTCGCTCTATTCTTGAAGTGATGCTATTGTCTTCAAAAGTAACATCTCGATCCAACTCTTGTGGGATCTGAAGAATTGCAATACCATTTGGTCTTAAAACTCGATAAAGTTCTTGCATTGCTTTAGTATCGTCTGGGATATGCTCCAAAACATGATTGCATAAAATAAAATCGAAAGAATTGTCTTCAAAAGGAAGCTTGCAAATGTCAGCCTTAATATCTGCTAAAGGCGAATTGAGATCTGTGGTAGTATATTCTAAGTTTTTTTGTTTTTTAAACCGGTTGTAAAATGCCTGTTCTGGTGCAAAATGAAGTAATTTGATCTTCTTGGTAAAAAGCCCAGTTTCATTTTTCAAATAAAGCCAAAGTAGTCGATGCCTTTCTAAAGATAAGGTAGATGGAGACAGCACATTTTCTCGCTGGTTCTCATACCCATAAGGCAAAAATTTACGAAAGGATTTATTGTCTATAGGATCTGTGTATTTAGACCCCTTTAATGAGAACGCAATTATAGGTCTAATTAAATAGCTTGCCCGAATAAGTAGCGGTCTCGGAATTTTATTCAGAAAAAATTTAAACACTTTTTGGATCATACTTCAATATCACCCCAATTCTCTCCAGATTTTATTCTGTACAATTGCATTTCTGAAACCCCAAATTGTTTAG
>Ga0209309_10002084_pt1 | contig 18748 bp, 20 predicted proteins | sample COGITO_mtgs_1204_2_FD_184807 | JGI IMG/M metagenome (GOLD analysis project Ga0209309, IMG submission 184807) | Pelagic marine microbial communities from North Sea - COGITO_mtgs_120412 (SPAdes) (version 2) | ecosystem: Environmental > Aquatic > Marine > Epipelagic ... | reverse complement strand
CTTGGTGAGGTGTACAAGATTGCTATAAAAAATATGGGATAAAAAATGAATATATTTTATCTAAACAAAGACCCTTTCCTTTGCGCAAAAGATCACTGTGATGCTCATGTGTGTAAGATGACGGTCGAATATGCCCAGCTTCTGTCCACTACTCATCGAGTAATAGATGGTGATTTTTGGTACGGTCGATCAACAAGTGGTCGAAAAGTCCAGAGGTATTTTCATCCAGATAGTGTTATGAATCACACCTTGTACAAAGCGTGTCATGTAAATCATCCATCTACAATCTGGGTAAGAGAATCTGCTGATAATTACAATTGGTTACATTCTCTTTGGTTCGAGTTGGCGCATGAGTATGAACATCGTTATGGTCGTGTACATGAATCGTATCGAAAGTTAGAGTATTTTCTACTACTCCCTCCTTCGAAATTAGAAAGCAAAGGGTTCACAGAACCAACACCAGCAATGTCACAATATCCCCAATGTATTGTCGAAGGTGATTCAATGACTTCATACAGACAGTTCTATTGGGAAGACAAGCGATCATTCGCTAAGTGGACTAAACGAGAGGCTCCAGAATGGTGGAAAGAGTATGAACGGAAAGGGAAGCAAACCGAGACCAATTTCAGTGGACCCGAAAACGTTTAATAATAACTGGAATAAGATCTTCAACAAAGACAAAAAGGTTGTGAAAAAGAAAACGGGAGATAAAGATGGCGCCCAGAGTTAAAAAGTTTACACCTAAAGAAAAAAAGACTATAACTCCAGCCCCAGATTGGAAGAAACTCCAAGCGGCAGAGACAGAAGAAGATCGTCTTAAAGCGTGGCGAGATTGTGAGTATTTTGTTCATATGGAAGTGAGTAACAAAGAATACCTACACTCAGCAAAGAAGTGGGTACGTGATCATAGTGGTTGGGATTTGTACAGTGAAATGATCCGTGTACCAGATGTGTATCTTTCAACGATTTGTAAACACGGGTGGAAAGCATATAGACTTGGTTACATGCCCGAAAAGATAAAAGGTCAGTTTAAGACCCAACTGTTGTCGATGATAAATCGTGTTGAGAAACTTCGTGAGACAATGACGTATAACCCACCAATTCACTCAAGTTTAGATGACCTAGATGACGATCATCCTCTTCATGTCACAAAAGTTAAGGAGTGGCTTGAACATTGGAAAAAGTATGCTGCGTCTTTCAAGAAAAATGAAACGCCCACAAAAGAGGAGGTAATCGCCCAAACATATGTTTACAACATTCAGATGTATTTAAAGTCTGGTGTATGGCTCGATTCACACTATGGTGAACTTCGAGAGAATAAAGTCAACTATTTGTGTATCGCACCAGCATTCGATAAAGATGGTTTAATTAAACGAACCGTTGGTGTATTTTATAAGGACGTAGGACAAATCTGGTCTAAGGAGTTAGAATGACTATTAGTGGTATGATGATGAACAAGAACAAGTTTTCGAAAAGCATCGAGGAGATTGTTCGTTATAAAAATCTTAGTTACATTGATGCTGTGTTGTACTTCTGTGAGAAAAACAAACTTGATGAAGAAGATGTGAAGAAATACATTTCAGGACCAATTAGGAGTAAGATCGAAGCAGAGGCAATGAAATTAAATTTCATTCCTCGGGGTAACGAATTGTCTTTCGAATAAATAACGATTGACTTTTCATTTTTTTTATAGTATAATGCTATTCTTATATAATGTATAACGTGGATAATCTGTAATACAAAACATACAAAACATACAAGGAAATATATATGTCGTTTTCAAACCTCAAGCGTAATCGCAACTCTATCTCTGATCTCGTCTCTGCCGCAAGTGCAGGTGACGCACCCACTGATAAGAAGTCCTATGTTGACGAGCGACAGTGGAAACCCACTGTTGATAAAGCAGGTAATGGGTACGCTGTTCTGCGTTTTCTACCTGCTCCCGAAGGTAATGAACTCCCATGGGTTCGATACTGGGATCACGGATTCAAAGGTCCAACTGGTCAGTGGTATATCGAAAAGTCTCTGACTTCGATTGGTCAACAAGATCCTGTTGGTGAATACAACTCTCGTCTCTGGAACTCTGGTGTAGAATCAGACAAAGAGACTGCTCGTACTCAGAAGCGTCGACTTCACTATGTGTCAAATGTTCTGGTCGAATCTGACCCGGCTAACCCACAGAACGAAGGCAAAGTCTTCCTGTACACCTTTGGTAAGAAAATCTTTGATAAGATGATGGATGTGATGCAACCACAGTTTGCTGATGAGACCCCTGTAAATCCCTTTGATTTTTGGGAAGGTGCTTCATTCAAACTGAAGATTCGAAATGTTGAGGGTTATCGTAACTATGATAAGTCAGAGTTTGCTTCGCCAGCACCGTTGTTGAATGGTGATGATTCGGAACTAGAACAGATCTATGAAGGGTTATATGATCTGAATGAGTTTACGGATCCAGCGAACTACAAGACTCGTGAGGAACTCGCTGATCGTCTTGCTCTTGTTCTGGGTCAGTCGATCACGACTCGTCAAGAGATTTCGATGGATACATCGAGCGCACCAGAACCAATGAAAACTAGTAGTCCTGTGCAACCACGAGAATCTAGTGAGTCAATGAGCGCAGATGGTGAAGAGGATACTCTTTCATACTTTGCGAAACTTGCCGCTGAAGATTAACTCTTAGTATAAACCTTAAAGGTTATGGGGGGACGAAAGTCCCCTTTTTTTATGCTCCGGCATATGCGTCTGATCTTGTCCCGTTAGACATTGTCGCAGAAGGTATAGTATTACCACCATTAGACACACTAGTTTGATTGCTCACACTTGTAGGTGCGTTAGTGTTGTTGTTAACCACAGTCACGTTATTGCTAGCGACACTTTCAACTGAAGACATCGTTCCTCTCTCCACTGCCTGTCCTATGGGTATATCTGCCGCTTTGGCCATAACACTACTGATCTCAGATATGGGTGAGTTCTTTAATCCCTTCCCGAAATCAACCTGACTGTATCCATCAAAATATCCTTCTCCGAGAAGTCCGCCGTTCCACATCCTATCAAAAATAGGAATAGCGAACGCTATCGACTTACCAAGGTTCTCGATATTCCTTTTAAAATCGTCCATGTTCGCATTAGCGATTTTGTCAATCCCGTCTCCGAGTTGAAATAAAGATTTAGACAACGCGTCGAACCCAGCGAGATTTGAAATGTCCAGACTTGATAAAATTTCTAAGTCCTTTCCAATTCTCTCGAACACACTAGGTTCATTAGAATCTGTAAAGATCTTTGAAACAAAATTACCAAGACCTGCGACAAGTCCCGTTGCTGTTAACGCTGCTATACCCAACGCCACAGAACTGGCCGCTGGACCGAATGCGATCAATTTAAGCATATCAATGTCGTCGTTTGATAAGGCCGCCAGACCTGTACCGAGATTGACCATAATGTCTCGCATACCAGATCCATCAGCACCAAGAACGCTCGCGAGTTCACCAATTACGGCGATTCCCCCAAAGAACGCGCCGATACCAACACCAAGAAGTCCAAGGCCAGTTGCGGCTGGTCCTGCCATGCCTGTCGCACCCAACAATCCGCCTGTCGCCAATAAAGCACCAAGTACAGCTAGGTCCTTTCCAGCGAACGCTCCTAGTCCTTCTGCTAGATTGACCATAATATTCTTTATCGCAACACCGTCCGCGTTGAGATAACTTGCGGCCGAGTCGCCTGCAGCAAGTCCCGCGAAAAACCCTCCGATACCAGCACCTAACATAAACATTCCGAAACCAGCTTTCATAGACTTGCCTGGACCAAGCAATGCCCCCATTGCACCACCCGCAGCTAATAAACCACCAACTTTAAGCAATCCGTCCGTGTTCATTTCAGCGAAACCATCAGTCAACGTTTTCATCACGCCAGTGAGTTTCGTGAGATCGGTATTCATCCATGTAAGTGCTTTGTCGCCTGCGGCAAGTCCAGCAAAGAATCCGCCGATGCCGAGACCCAGAGCCGCCATACCAACACCAATACCAGCACCAGCACCAGCTACCTTTTTGAAAGTGCTTTCAGAACCACCCTGACCAATACTTTCGTCTCCAGCAGACTCTCTAGATTCGCGGAGAGTCTCTTCATTTTTCAATCTTTCTCGTCTAAGACTTATGAAAAATTGTTTAAAACGATCGTCCAAGTTGCCCATACTATTAGCAGTATCGATCTGTTCTTTGTATTGATCTTTTTGTAATTCGTTAATGTTCTGAAGATACTCAGCATTGAGTATATTTGATTCAACGATGTCATCCAGAGTTGCCATACGATTCTCTTAATTGTTTTTCTTCTTCCATCGCCTGTAGGAGCAAGATTAGATGTACCTCCTTTTCCCATGGCATCATCATTTCAAGTTCCGTCAATGAATATTTATGGTGCCTCGCCAACAAAAAACTCGTTTTATAATGATTCGCCAGAGTTTCATGCGAGAGGCACACTAAAAAAAATCTTGAATACCTCTCAGTTCAATATGGGTATGTTCGTTACATTTAACGCAATCAAAATCAATATCACACGCAACCTTGGGTATATCAAACAGGAAACTAGTGACCTTTTTAAATTGTTCGCGAGTCATTGACTCCAAAAACCTTTTAATACTTTCTTGTGTTTCGTCTTCGATGTTAATTTTTTCATCATTTAAAAACACTGCTTCAAGACTACTAGAGAGGATATTAAATCCCATTTCTTCCTCGTCCCCAACGTCTTTTAAATCCACGTAACTGGGATATCTCATTTGCACCGAAACCTTATCGTCCAGTTCGATTATATTATTACGCGGTTTCGACTCACAAACAATATCGTCAAGGTCTAATTCATATGAATTTTCGTGTTCACACGATTTGCATTTAATGTTTAAACTGGCCTTTTCACCGACAGATTTTGCTCGCAACTTAATAAAAAGATATTCGAGATCAAAGGTAGTTAGTTTAGAAACGTTGACATCGCTAGTGACGCAAGCACTAACCGTATCAATTACTGTGTTCATAATTTGGTTGGCGTCTTTTGTTTCTGCCGCCATCATCAAAACTTTTTCTTCTTTCACCAAATACGGTCGGAATTTAATCTTCTTACCCGTTGATGGTAATGTTAACTCATATTTCGGTAATTCATTCAGCGTCGGTAACGACATATTTTATCTCCATTAATTAAATATTGCTTGCAATGCTACCTAGTAGCCCACTCACCGCATTTCTATTTTTGTTTTTAGGTGTTAATTTTTCACTTTCCCAATAGTGGTAGGAAAACTCTACTGTAATTGTACTTATCTCATTTGATGAGGCGTCCGAGAAGGTCTCGTTTGTTATGCTTACAGGAAAGGCTCTGTCAAGAGTCCATTTATAATTCTTATCAAACGAACTTCCTATATCAATATCAAAATTAATATTGATTGGGCCCAGTTCAATTTGCTTGTCGTAGATCGGATAACTCACACCTTTCTCTAACTGAAATATTTCTACTTTCTTACAGTACTGATCTGGGTAGGATGATTCGTATCTACCTTCGATGTCATCATATTTTTCCAGAGCAAGTCGTTGCCATTCTTCAAAGTATTCACGAACAGACTGATCATTCAACACTCGAAAGGTCATAGAAACATTCGGGTTGACAAAACCATAAACGACATCTTGTTTCACAATTCCCAACTCACGTTGAACAGTTGTCAACTGTCGTGCGGGCAAAGTAACGTTTGTACAAAGGACTCCGAGTTCATATGAACTATGGTGCTCTAACGAAGGCAGATACACATAGTAAAGATTTGTTCGAGCAAGACCGCGGCCTTTTGAGACGATCGATTTTAATTCTTCTATTGTTCCCGACTTAAGCATTCATTATTCTCCGAGAATCTTTATAAACCTGACCCATTTTCCCTTTCTGCCATTGAGCGGCTGGAAGAAATGTTGCAATCTCCCATTCAGGAGGGGCAATGTACGCAAGTTTTCCTTCTATCTGACTTGTTAAGTAATGTTTAAAGCAAGGCTTAAAATACTTAAACTTTGCCGCCCGATTTAGAAATTGATATGACACTTCAAACCTTGTTGACTCGTTGTACTTTTTATTGTTGGTGATGTCCATCAGGTTGTCAAGAAACTTAGCACGAAGAGGTATCGGTAGATAGTGTAGATTCATACCATAAAACCCCTTTGCCGCCGGTCCAATCGCAATCACCAAGGGAAACGAATCCCAATACGGGAGCGTGTCTCTGTTCTTCGCATCGTAGAAGAACATGAACATAGATCCAGAAGCATGTTTCGACCTTTTCTCAACAGGATCTTCATTCATCAACGCTCTACGATTAAGGTTGCGCATGTTCTGCACTTTCTTTCGAAACCAGTCACGGGACTCTTTGGTGCGTGGCGTGATACCCGCTCGAAACGCTTCTAACTCTACTGTCTGAAAAAGATTTGACACTATAAGACCCTTGGTTCATGCATGAGTGAAATTTGTTCTTCGTTCCTATCTAAACTAAGCCCGCCAACAAAACATCTAAACACCGGAAGTTTAATCGCATATTTTCTCATCGGGAAAACAGCATCAGGAAACGCTTGAACCCATCCCTGTTCACTTGGTTGTAATATCTCTTTTCGAAACAGTTCAAATACTCTTTCAGACGAGAAATCGTTTCTTTTATGAAAAATCAACATGTCGTTTAATCTGGCGTATTGGTATTTTCCCGTAGTTTCTATAATTGAATCCCATCTTTTTAATCCCTTTGAATTTTCAGCTGACTCCGAACTAAATCCGAATATGGTATTTCTGTTGTATGATTTTTTTACAAAATGGTCCCAATCTATTTTTTCGTTCAGTTCCGAATCGTATCGACACCGAACTATCATGTCATATTCTCTAGGGACATCAAAAAGCAATTGTAACGAATGTCCTATAATCTGTTTGTATCCCCAGGCTAATACCTTTGCGTTATATTTTCTGCCAATTTTTTTATCGTTGCATAGAGCATTTAAATGGTCGGATTTTGGTTCTTCGTAGATCGTGTAATTTTCGCCCTCTATTTCATACCCCCGCCAAGTACTAAAAAAGAAATCATAATCAGGAAAAATTCTTCGGAATCTCGTTATATTTTCTTTGTAATTGCCTCGAGGCAGACCAGAAAAACACATAGCAACCTTCATATCCCTTTTCCCCGAAACGACCCTAACTTTATTAACACCATTTTCATACTTTCTATTTAGTCTTTTTTGTACTCGTTTTCTTCCTCGTGAAAGGTTTTAATGGTTTAGTGGACTTGGGCATTATTCCCATTGCGTTAAGTTGTTTTTCTGTCCAGATCTGAAACTCCCACCCTTGATCTTTCGCATACTCACTTGCCGCTTTCCATTTGTTTTGATTCTTTATATACGTCAATCCTTCATTGATATAACGCTTAGTGCGACGATCACCCTTAGGAGGTGACAGTTCTTTTTCAGGCTTTATTTCTATGAGAACGGTTTTTCCTGACTTGTAAACAATTTTCAAATCCATAAAATACCTGTGGTACTTTCTATCAACTTCATATAGATATGGTATGACAGTTTCTTCGCTTGACCAATATTTTATTTCTGAGTTTTGGTCACACCATTTGAACGCATGTTTCTCCCATAAAGATCTGTAGACGACATTTGAATAATCGCCTTTATACTTCTCGGGATTTTTAACTCGATACCTGCCTTTATATGTCATAAAAACTCTATAAATAAACTAAGATAAACATATTTATTAGGTCTTATATGGACACTATACAAAATCGAAGTGAACGCCGCCAGTACTGGAGCGAAGAACCGAACACGGCAACCGAAGAAGTTGTGATCGCCGAAGAAAAATCTACCGAAGACGTTAACCGAGAAGCCACAGATCCTTCAGAAGAATCGCAGGAAGAGTCTCGGAATTTTAAATATCCCCTCACACTATCAAAGTCTTTTCCTGCCACTATTAAATTTACAGCAGTCAAAACTGAAGGTGTTGATATAGCAGAAAAGATAGGGAAGTTGATTGGCGAAACCAAAGATGCGTTGGTCGACGCGGTGCAATCCGTTGGAGAAACGTCATATCGGTATGCCACCGGCATTTCAGAAGGCGGTCGAACCGGCCTCGCGGCCGAGGCGCCCGCCACGAAAGCCCGCGTTGAAACTGAAAAAGGTGAAGCACAACAAGCGTCTTACTTTCAGACATATGAGAATAAAGGCGGTGGTGAACGAGTTGGTAGCGTTACCTTGCCTCTTCAACGTGATCTGCGATACAGTGATCTGGCACAATATGAAACTGCCAACTTAGGACTAGCCGGCGGTGCGCTTGAAGGCGCAATGCAAGGACAAAACCCATTTGCTGGAGCCATGTCTGATGGTGGTGGTCGACTATTATCAACAGCGTCTGCTCTTGCGGCTTCCGCAATCGCTAAAAGTGCGGGAGAACTTTTAGGTGGAGTGGCTGGTTCCAAATTCGGAGCATCGGGCGCAGTCGTGGGTGCCGCGGTGTTAGGAGATACCATGGACGGTCTTTCTCCTGCTGTACGAAGCGCAACACGAATCGTATCTGCCCCCAATCAACGAACACTTTTTCAGCAAGTGGGAATAAGAAGTTTTGCCTTCACCTTCAAAATGGTTGCGAACAGTCACGAGGAAGCATTAGAAGTGCGAAACATTGTAAAATTTTTCAGACAAGAACTCTACCCAGAAAAGATACCTCTTGGTGATTCGGGTGTACCCCTTGCGTATAAATTTCCCAACATGTTTGAAATAGATATTAAAAATAATTACGGAGAAAATCCGGCATTTAAAATTCAGAGATGTTATCTTAGAGATGTACAGACATCTTTCAACGCAACCGGAACAGGAATGCATTGGGATGGTAACTTTGTTGAAGTTGATATCTCGTTAGCGTTTCAAGAGATTGTTACTCTGGACAAAGAAAAAATTAGGGGCGGTTTCTAATGTCAAAGTATTTTGAAAATTTTCCCAAGGTTTTCTACCTCTTTGGTGAGGAAGAGTCTCCCGTATTGTTTCAACAACTAACAAGATATGTTGATCTGATTGATATATTACGAGACACAACCGGTGCTTACATCGAGTATGAGATTCGTGATGGGGATAGACCCGACACATTAGCGCACAGACTTTATGGTAAGAGTGAGTATGATTGGACCTTCTTCTTGATGAATGAGAGATTGCGAGAACAAGGTTGGCCGAAGACGCTTCAACAATTATACACGTATGCTCAGAATACGATGTTTCCAAACTACACTGTTAAACTAAATTTGAAAGAAGCGGATAGCGCAGGGATTCGAAATCTTGCTGACAAATATCCTGTTGGGCAAGCAGTGTTAGTTCAGGGTAGTGACGGCGTTGTTGTCAGAAAGAATCTTAATGTAGGCGAGATTACCATTTCGTCAGACAGCGACATTACAGGTAAGACTAATATCTCTTATTCTGATGGTTCTAATCTACGACCTGACCTTCAGGCTACAGTTTATGAATATCAGGGAACACATCACTACGAGAATGATTCGGGAACATACCTTGACTTCTTTTACCAATTCGAACCCTCGAAGATTCCTATTACTAATCTTGAGTTTCTGATTAGTCAGAACGATGCTGTCAAGAAGATTCGAGTAATTAAAAAACAATACATCGAACAAGTTGTAGGCGACTTCAAGCGACTACTTAAGAGAACTTAATGGCTCAAAACCAATCTCAGTTTGGAATACTCGAAGCGTCTATAATTTTATCTTCTGTCAAAAACGAAGATAAGGTTGTAGATGTTCGGGGTAATATTGTCGAAGTAAACTTATTCGAGAATCTATATAAACCCTATGTAGATTCAACGATTGTTCTCATAGATGACTTTGATCTTAAAAACTCATTAAATATTCAAGGGACAGAAAGACTTAAACTTGTTTTGGGTGACGCTGAAAATCCAGAGGAACCGGTCGTCGTCAAGTATTTCTTTTTCTCGAAGATAAACGACACACAAAAAATGAATGAGAGAGCAGAATTGCTTTCGATTAGTTTGGTCGAAGAACATGTATATATTGATGCTATAAAACAGTTTAGTAAATCTTATACAGACGAACTCGAAAACATTATCACTTCTATAGCAGATAATGAATTGGGTAAGACAGTTGTCAAAAGTTTATTTGAACCATCTGTTCAAGGTCCGAGAAAGATAATCGTACCTTATCTAAGCCCCCTTGAAGCGATACAGTGGTTAAGAGACCGCGCAACAACTCGAACAGGTTCACCTATATTTTTGTCAGGAAGTCTTTACACAAACAGTCTCTTGATGTCATCCCTTGACGGTCTGCTCAGAGAAGATGTGATCAATGATAAACTGCCTCTGAGATATAGTTCTGCGATTTCTGGTGTTGACGCGGATCAGGATCAACTTAGACCTTATTATGAAATCATGTCGTTCAAAGAGGTGGATGCTGAAAACTCGTTGGCACTGTATGAGAATGGTGCGATTGGATCTTTTTATGCGAGCATTGATGCTGGGACAGGAGTACTATCAGGCGATCATATTAGTATTCGAGATATCCTTGACGAGTTCTACACGAACAAATTGATTTCCGCAGATACAAATCAATCTGTTTTCGATCCGTCTTTGGAGATCGATGGTAAATTATCTGACGAATACAACTCGTTACATATTCATCAAGTCGTGTCAAGTAACACATATAACCAATTCAAGAGTTATCACGACGAGACTTCATTATTAGGGGAGAACAACAGCCTAATCGAGTCGCGATTGAAGGCTAAGAATAAAATCATAAGAACCTTCTTGAAGAAGAACATCATTGATATCGGAATGAATGGGTCGTTATTCTTCAAAGGTAAGATCAGTGTAGGTCGCAAATTAAGACTTCTGTTTTTAAACTCAAATGTTCAGGGGGATCTAAAAGACACCAATGATCAGATCGACAAAAGAAAATCTGGAGACTATATAATTCTTGCAACCAATCATAGACTCGCTGACGAGAAACACACTACGATTTTAAGATTGACCAAACTAGGCGAACTGCCAAAAGACTTTAGAGTATGAAGCATTTAAAGGATAACACTTAATGGCTGTTCTAAGACCTATACAGAAAGAGTTTTATGGGGACGATTATCGATGGTTCTTCGGAACTGTTGTTAACTCACATCCACCATCAGGCCTTGAAGGTCGTGTTAAAGTCAGAATTTATGGCGTACACAGTGAGAGTACAGAAAACATTCCTGAGAAAGATTTACCATGGGCACAAGTATTAGTTCCTACCACAGAAGGTGGTGCGTCTGGTATTGGAAAAATACCTCAACTTGTTTCGGGTGCGTTTGTGTTCGGTGTTTTTCTTGACGGGGTATCATCTCAAATTCCTTTAATTCTAGGGTCATTACCTCGAACAGAATTTCCTTCGAGTGTTCAGAGTGGTCGACAAAACAATACAGATAATAGTTTTGAGTATGACCAAGAAAGACTACAGAATGTTGTTTCGACTCGCATGAAGGATGACAATGTAGCAGAAGCAAGTTTCGGTAATTACGCTCTTGTAGGTCTCAGACGACAGCAATCAGTAAAGTTCTTTATCGATAATGGTTATGAGTTAATTCATGCGGCAGCCATAACAGGGGCGCTCGAAGGTGTTTCTCGTTTTAAAACATATGACGATGACATCACCGAAGAAACTGTGGGTATTGTTCAGTGGAAAAACACAACAGAAATCGGTAGTCGATTTTCTGACCTGTTGAGATTTGCCGCACAATATTCTCCGAACTCTGATTGGAGATTATTTTCTATTCAGTTACAATTTGTGGTGTTCGAGTTAAGAAATCGTTTAAGCCTCGCTAATCGAAAACTTCTTGCGACATCTAATATTAAAGATGCGAGTGTAGTGATTAACAAAGAATATATCAAAGGGTCAAACCGAACTGACATACTCGCACAAAGGGTTTACGACGAGGTGCTTTCATAATGTCGAATAAACAAAAATTATCGGAATCGGTAAAGAATGCTGTGGCTTCCGTTGATACAACTCAACTCGAAGCATCTGCAAAAAATGCCAAAGACTCTTTAAAGAATTCGGTCGAAAGTGTTTCGGGTAGTGTCGCCGGTCAAGTCGAAGGTGGCGTCAAAAGTTTAACACAAAAATTCGACAAGTATCAAGATAAGTTAAGCAATGTGACTACCGAAGGGTTGATTGACGACGGTATTCAAAGCCTTGAAGGTATGAAGACCGCCTTTGTCGATGAACTAACTTCGGGGCTCTCATCTAAGTTTGGGTCGGCTGTCAACATTACATTTAGCGAACCCGATTCGAATGGTATCGTGGTTCCTATCCAAGCAACACTTGATGCTGAAGGTGGTGTTAGCGGTACCGTAGCCTCTGTGCTTCAGTTAATCACGGGTCTTGGAGTGACTCCAGGCAATCTTCAAAAAGCACTTGTCGAAGCCAGCCCTCAAGGTATTCTCGACGCAGGCAAAGATATACTATCTGGTAAGATGGGTGCTTTTGATGGTGCTTCAGCAATCAATTCTCTTGCAAATAAAGCAATCACAAGCGTAACAGACGAACTCGAATCGGTAGTCAGAACCAGTCTTGCGTCAAACAGCAATCTCAACACTGTGATTACCGCGATTTCTGCTGTTGATTCGGACGGTAATATTACAAGGTCTTCAGTGACTTCTTCTCGCGGAACTGATAGTGCTGAATTTAATGAGGCAATTTTAAAGAATAAAACAAACCCTTTAACAGATTTATCCAATATTGTGAAAGATTCGGGTAACATCAAACAGAATCTAAAGAAAGCAGGTTCCGACCTTGAAAACTTATCGGGTGGTAAAGATTCGAAAACTGTCCTCAACTCTGTTACAGGGTCTGCTGAAGCAAGAAACACATACACAACAAAGGGTGATGAATACAGATCACTCATACAAACAAAGGTCGCAAAGGGATCTCAAACAGGTATCATACAGGGCATTAGTACAGAGGTTCTGTCAGATGTTAAGAAACGGGTTCGTGACTTTGCACCCAAACTTACAGACGAACAAACCAACAGGGTTGTTAACTTGTCTCAGGGCGATGCTGGTGACATCTCAGAAGCGGTGAGACTGCTGTATGACGCGACAGGCAAATCATTCGATAGTATACGACAGTTTGTGAAAAGTATCGACACAACGATCGACAACGCTACTCGTGTCACTCCTAGTGAGGCTGTCTTTTCTGAACCATATGTTATTGGATCATATGAGAAAGAGTGGAAGAAAGGTGAAGGCGAACCCGTTTTCCCTTATGTGTCATCCATTGAAGAACTACAGGCTGAACTACGAAATGTTGATCGTGATGTGACTGAGGTAGTCACACACTGGAGCGAGACACACACCAACAAGAATATTGGTTCTGAAGAAATCAATAAATACCATTTAGATCTTGGGTTGGATGGGATTGGTTACCACTATGTTATCAGACGCGATGGTTCTCTACAGAGAGGTAGACCAGTTAACACACAAGGGCAACACGCTCCTGTAAACAGTCATGATCTGAGAAGTATCGGAATTGTGTTTGTTGGAGGAATTAATGTTCCTTCGGGAACACCTAATTCAGAAAACTTTTTATCAGTACAATCGTTGACGAGAAGCCAGTTGAATACTTTTGACCACTTTTGTAGATCGTTCTATGCGGTATTTCCGGGTGGTCAGATCATTGGTCATAATGATATCGACGAGGACGAAATAGACCCAGGCTTTGAGGTAATTAATTATGTTGAGAATATTTTCAGAAAACAATCGAAGTTTACAGATACATTATCACAAGCGCCACTAACGATCGACGAGATTCTAAAAAATGACGAATAAACTTGATTCATTAAAAGAAAGAACAGAGAAATTTGGCGAAGGTCAAGAAGAAACTGTAGGCATCTCGCAAGAGGGGTTCTCTGACGCATCTGGTGAATATCCCAAACGTGATTACTTTTTCGGTTCGAGTGTTAACAAAGCCTCAAAGGGAGAAACAGTAAACTCGCTGGATCTTGGGGGTGGTGATTACGGTCTTTCTCTAAACGTATCAGATCAAAAACCTTCTCAGTATCCCTACAATCAAGTCTCTGAATCTCCATCGGGTCATGTTATCGAGATCGATGATACGCCCGGCGGTGAGAGAGTTTTGATCAAGCATCGCACAGGTGCGGGTGTTGAAATGCGCGCCGATGGTACTGTTATCATTTCTTCAAAAAATCAGAGAGTAGAAGTTACAGGTGGTGATCAAACAACGATCGTTGAAGGGGAAGGTAATCTTGTTTACAAAGGTAATCTTACTCTTTCTGTCACGGGTGATTTTAATGTTGATGTCGGTGGCAATTATAACCTCAACGTCGCCGGTGATAAGGTCGAAGAAATTAAAGGGCGACATACCAAAACAGTAAACCGTGACCAGAACTATACCATTCGAGGTTCTCGTGGCGTTCAAGTTATCGGAATGAATACCGAGACATTACTTGACGATCACAATGTTGTTGTCGCAGGAGATATGAACAACTTTGTTCAGGGTAACACAGAGATTCTTTCGGGTGGTAATTTCACTCAAACTGCTGTTGGGGAATGGGTAGCGACATCTTCGACCGCAAACATCACAGCACGACACATTAGTATGATCGGGCACAAAGGAACCATTGGCGGTCCTCTCGTGGACCACTACGGAAAGTCATACGGTGGAATGCCGGGATTGAATACGAATCTTGCGTGTTTTTACGGGTCTCTTGTGGGTAAAGCCGCAGAAGCAATGCATGCCGACTATTCTATTTATGCTGCCGGTGCGGGTTTTGCGAAAGGTGCTGCAACGGCGGCGCAGGCGGTGAAGGCTGTTGCTATAGGTGGACCAAGTACACTTAAACCTCCAGTTCCAGAGCCTTTTAAGCGCTCATGCATGTGGTTGATTCCTATTAAACCTACAGCACCGCTTCCTAATCCTCTTATTGTGGAACTTCAGTTAGCATCAAGCAACTACGGAATTCGAAACGTGGCAGTTGATCCTAAATTAAAGAGTAAGATCACCAAATCTGATGATTATAAAGAATTGTTCAATCATGATCCATCGATTCATGAGATCCGTTCTAAACTCCGCGACCCTCAACACTTTGGTAACGGAAGTTTTACAAGTTATTTGGTATCTCAGGGCAAACTCAACGGGGATTTCAAAAAGAATATGCCGAAGAATATCGGCCGATCAGCATCCAAGACCGGAACTATTCGATTGGGTGTCAATCTGTTAGGTAACAATCCATCAGACAATCGCAGTAAACGATTCAAGGTGAATAAAAAATGAAGATATTAGTTGATCCTCAATATAATCCAGAGTTCGAATCGTCGATCACCTCTGCTACTAAATTAGGACCAGGCATTACTTGTGCCAAGTTTTTAGGAGCACGAGGTTCACGTACACAGTTTCAAAAATTATACGCGGATGGATTCTTTGGCGCCCCTGATCTGAAACAGATCGCTCGCAACCTTGTGCTCCACACAAACGCAATGAAAACTGTCATAGGCAATACAACGTTTTCACAACATCGTTTGATTGTGTCAGAGGGAATATACGAACCTAATCCAAAGTTTGAAACCCAAGAAATACCATCGGGAAGCGAAGCGAAGGCAAAGAAACTCGCCCGAGAAAATTCTGGTGGGTCCTATGGTAAAGGTCCTGATGGCTGGGTTGCGAGAATACCTTTGTATGTTGGTGAACGCCCTTCTTCTAATAGTGTAAATGATTTGAGAAGAACTGGGCGCGCTATCGTATATCAACTCATAAATAAAAACGGGCAGACAGATCCTGAGAAAACATTTGATCTGGCTGTTTTTTGGAAAGATTACATTGACTATGATAAACTGTCATTAGACTATGATACCTTTGATCCAACTGGCATCCTTACTTCACAGATTGTATTAGAAATGCCAAAGGTGCCTGCAAGCTTTGATGTCTCGTTCTCACACAATCTTGAGACAACCTTTAACGGCGAACTTCAAGCAAAAAACGAACTGCTAGAAATTCTCGCTGATTAATGGTATAAATAAAAAGAAAAGGTTTTCACAACCATATGACAAAGATTTTCTCTACAGAAGATGGTAATTTAGACACGAGTATTCGTATTGTAAAAGAACGAACATACTCGGATGTTGATCTGTCATTGTCTTCTAGAACATCTACTGACGGTGATGTTTTTAAAAAGACTGATGCGGCTTCTGTAAAGCAAGCCATTAAAAACTTGTTGTTAACAAATAAGTTTGAAAAACCTTATCGACCAAACTTTGGTGCGAACCTTTCTGGTCTTCTTTTCGAATTGATGTCTGATGATGTCGGCGAAGAGATGATTGACAATATCAAGAAAACAATACAAAGATACGAACCAAGAGCAAAGGTGTTGGGAGTCAAGGTAACAGCGACACCCGATTATAATAGTGTATCAGCAACAATTGAGTTTCGGATAATCAGTACAGGGCTTGTAGACACTTTAAGAGTGTCAATGAATCCCACTTCGATTACAGAGATTCCTTTTCTACCTTTTGAGATATCACCATTTGTTTTATACAATGATATCATTAGAGCAGAAGACGAAAAAAGACTCGTTACATACAACGGGGATTTGATTAAGAAAGATTTGGTCACACCTCCACCAAATGCCCTACTAACAGATCCTGATTCAGATATGATCTTTGCGCTTTACAACGGATTCGTTGAGGGTGTTCTTCTTGTCGATTCAGAAGAATTGAACGGTATACTTACTACTCCAGATGAGGATCAAATATACATCCAGTTTGGTGGAGACTTCATCATACCACAACAAGAAATTGCGTAATCGGAGACCGAAATGGCAACCACCATTAAATCAACAGACTTAGATTTTGATACGATCAAGAACAATCTCAAAGTGTTCTTGGCACAAAAACCAGAATTTGCTGACTACAACTTTGAGGCATCTGGGCTTTCTAATCTGTTAGATGTCTTAGCGTATAACACACACTACAATGGGTTGTTAGCAAACTTCGCTTTGAACGAATCTTTTCTGAGTACTGCTCAGTTAAGATCCTCTATCGTAGGTCTTGCGGGAGGTTTAGGTTATAGTGTTGGTTCTAGGAAAGCATCGTTCTCTGTTGTAAATCTAAGCGTGACAAACAACGACAACCCTTCAAGTATTACTATGCCTGCTGGAACTAGATTCTCAACGACAGTTAACAGTAAGAGTTATACATTCCAGACTCGGGATACTGTGACCGCTTTTTCTGATGGCACAGGTCTTTATAAGTTTACTCTAGACGGAAACAGAAATATTCCGATTTATGAAGGCGTGACTCGACGAAAGACTTTCATTGCGGGCCCTGCCTCAGAGAACGACACTTATGTGATACCTGTCAATAACTTGGATCTCGACACCGTTACTGTAAAGGTCTATAACAGTGTATCGTCTAATGATTTCACATTATACACGAACATTATCAACAGCACAACTATTAATTCCAATTCTGTAATATATGTTGTCAAAGAATCACCTAATGGATACTATGAATTAACTTTTGGTAATGGTGTTCGTTTAGGTAAAACGCCGCAACCCGGTGATAAAATTGAAGTCGACTACACAACGGTTTCTGGTCCAGAAGCAAATGGCAGTAAATCATTTGTCCCCGAAGCAACTTTAGACGGCAAAACAATTAATGTCACTACTGTTTCTGGTTCCTCAAGCGGATCATACAAAGAAGAACTTGAATCGGTTCGTAAGAACGCACCTTTTCAATGGGCTGCGCAGAATCGTATGGTCACTGCACAAGATTATGCCGCTTTAATTTTACGAAACTTTTCGAATGTCATCACGGATATCAAGTCATGGGGCGGAGAAGACAACGTCCCGACCAAGTATGGGTCAATATTTGTCTCGATGGTTTTTGGTACTGACGATCCTGTTGTTATCGCAAACACCAAGGCGGACATCTTAACTCTAGCAAAAGATTTGTCCGTTGCTTCGTTTAATGTTGAGTTTGTAGATCCTGTTGAGACATATCTTGAAGTGTCGACTGTCGTTCAGTTTAATCCTACACTGACATCAGTATCACAAACATCGATCGAGAGTGATGTCAAAGAAGCGATGCAAACGTACTTTGACACGAATCTTGGTGGATTCAGTCAATCGTTCCGCCGATCAAATATGTTAACAGACATTGACAGTAAAGATAATTCGATTCTTTCGAGTAGAGCCGACATCAAAATGCAAAATCGTTTTGTGCCTAGCCCTACAACACCATTACAGACAGTCATCTACTCAGCGGCGATATCCGCCCCATTAGACGACGGTTATGTTATTCAATCTGATACCTTTTACTACAATGGCAAAACGTGTGTTTTAAGAAATTTACTTGAATCTAGTATTATTCAAGTAATTGAGGTCTCGACAGGATTACCTCTCGTCGATAATATAGGATCATACTCAGCAACAGATGGCACTGTTAGTTTGGTTAACTTCACAGGTACACTGATTACAGGTAGTTACATACGAATCACTGCGTTACCTGCTAATCCATCAGTTATCAATCCTCTCAGAAGTAGTATCATAAGATATGACGCGCAGGCATCACGAGCGCGAGTAGTACTCACAGATACGTTATAAATAACTAAATAACAGAATCGAATAAAGAGAATTAAACCATGACAGCATCGGTTACTAACAGTTTTAGGGAACATCTCCTTACACTACTCAAGTCTGACATTGAT
>Ga0209309_10002079_pt1 | contig 18800 bp, 24 predicted proteins | sample COGITO_mtgs_1204_2_FD_184807 | JGI IMG/M metagenome (GOLD analysis project Ga0209309, IMG submission 184807) | Pelagic marine microbial communities from North Sea - COGITO_mtgs_120412 (SPAdes) (version 2) | ecosystem: Environmental > Aquatic > Marine > Epipelagic ... | reverse complement strand
TTGCAAACGTGATAGTAGGTCACGAGCAGTTGCAGCCTTATTCGCAAGGATAGCAATGTTAACACTTGCGTTAAACAATGCATAGTGCAACAGATACGAAACCATGACGGTAGACTTACCCGACTGTCTGGGCAACTTACAGATAGTGAAACGATTGTTGTGGAAAGTACCTACCATTTCCTTCTGGAAATCATACATTTTGAAGGGCACAAGACCCTCATCCAGAGAGACAATTTTTACATAGTTCTCAATAAAGTACTGAGGACTATCCATACACTTCTGGTATTCAACAAGTTCTTTCTTCGTCCAGTTCTGGGCGACATTAGCTTTCTTGAGGTTTGGATTGCCGAGGTAAGTAATATCAGGCATTACGGATAATTCTCTACACTCACAAGTTCTCTGTTCTTTATATGCTCTTCTGCAATGTCTTCTTTAGACTGACCGTAGTATGCAACCGCATTGTGTGTGTCAATCAATAACTGATTTAGCGTTGTATCTTCCACAACAAACTCACCCAATATGCGGCCATATTTACCCTTACCATCTTTTCTAGTGCGTAGAACCTGTATCGAATCCAAAGGAAGATGTTTCTGTACAAACTCCTTTGCCATCAGGCCATAGACCTTTTCTTCTTTGTCACTTGTCCTTGACTCAGGTGTATCAACACCATAGAAACGAATTCTCTGTTTGTGCAACCACACACCAAACCCAAGATCAATGTCCACATCAGCGGTGTCACCGTCTATTACCTTAACAATCTTACATGGATACTCATACATAATCGTCTCCTTGTTCTATTTAGTATCTAACGTATGTACCATCTTCATACACAATGGTATTAAGAACATAATGATTATAGGAGGCACCTTCATATCGTGGTTGTTTATTTACTGAACGAAATGAACTTTCTTTTTGTTTTGTATATAAGTACTCTTCATTTTTATCATAATCATATATGTATTTTTTCATTGGCCATTTGTATGTTCCATAGTCACCATTATGTCCAGCATATGGATTAGACAAAGCCCACTTCTCAAAATAATCTGTATAGAAAAATGGATATTCTAGATGATACACAGATGGGTCTTTGAGAAATCTTGGTGAGAGGTATCTTGATAATAAATCATCTATACTCCTAGCAAACCACCAAAGTAACTCCCAACATGTTTTTGGTTTGTATGGAGACATATCAATATACTTTTCAGCAGTGTTTAACATATCAGAATCTTTCATAACATTAATCCAATCGTGGTCTTTAATTTTGAAAAAATCCTCTATAGATGTATATGATGATATTGCGAGAAATAATTCATCTCCCCCGCCACCATTAACATTAATTGTTTGCCCGTCCCATAACTGATCATTGTCATAGACATAGTTATCAAAAGAATGCCACTGCAAATTAATTTTCTTATTAACTAACAAATCATAGAAACGTGGATTTTCTTGTACACTAGCTTTTGATAGATACACAGTAAGACTTGTATCCAACCTTTTAGTTTTCAGCAGACTTACCAATGCACATGTGCTGTCTATACCACCTGACCACCACAATCTTATTGGTTTGCCAATATCCCACAACTCTACAGCCCTACGATTAGTTAACTCTTCGAATGTTGATGTAAAATTTGTTGGAAACTCTGTAAAAGGATTCTCAACTAAATCAAAATAATTATCAAAACAAATTCTAAAACGTGGAGAGTGCATACCAAAATTAGTTGCTAATTTATACTCATCTCTTTCACTTATTTCTGGAAAAGAATTTGTATGATAATAAATAACCTTACTCACTTTTACCCCTCAACATTTTTTGTAACTCAGCGGTGCTACCAACAAATAATGCATTCGTAACACTCTTAGGCCCATGATCAGGAACCTCTTTGAGTTTTTTCATCTTCTCTTGTAGATCACCTAACTTCTCAGTGACCTCTGCAACATTCTTGATTAACTGTCCAGCAACCTCGTATGCCCTTGGGTGTTCACCCTCTTTCGCAAGTTCAAGGATACCTTCAATTGCATTAGAACCCTGTTCAACCAACCGATAGAAGTTCTCTCTTTGGTATTTGTAATCAGCATCAATATCTTCACCCTCTTCTAGCTCTACTGGATAACGAGAAACATCAGACATTTTAGTTTTTGGGTTCAAAGAAGCTTCTGGTGGAATAACATCCCCAACCACTCCAAGCGCTTTATCTATTTCATTTGCCATATGACATATCCTTTACTTATATGTTAGATATGGAAGAGTAGCTTCTTTAGCATTTTCACCATTTCTTTTTTTTGATGCACCACGATAATAATAAGTTTCTGGATCAGCTTCATGTCTCCAAGGACCATAACTTCCTTTTTTGGCACAATACAAATCAAAGTCTCTTCCTGTCTTGCCCTTACTGATAAATTTTTCATAGGTTCTTTGGTAAGCGCATGTACGACATTGATTGTCTTCACATGTATTCAAATCACATTTGACAACTAAACTTTGTAACTCTTTTGGTATTGACTCGTATTGCTCAAACCTACCTATAATTTTTAAACTTATATCATCCCAATCAAAATCATCGCCCTGTGGAACTGGTGTTAGATCACGAATACCGCCCAAGTAAATATCAACACCAGTTGGTTCAACAATAGAACGTAATGTATTATAACCAACGTCCAGTGCTGTATTTTCTAACGATACTCCTATTGATATTGCGTCAGCATCCGTTTCTTTAATCCACAAAGGAAAAGTTTCGTATCTTGGTTTGAGAGCACCTACATTATACTTACTAGAGAAGCCGGGTCTAATTGGTGTACGTTCTTCGACGTAATCAATTGACCAATTTACCATTTGAAAATCAAAATCTCTAACCTCTGATTTCAAAAAAATAACAATTTCTCTTAATTTTTTAATTTCTCTAGAATTATATTCTTCACTCTCAAATTTATCATAAGCGCCTCTTGCAACAATATCAACGTCAGTCTCCGTTAACCAACGATAAAGTGAGTATGTAGAGTTAATCCCTCCAGAAAATGGTATAAGTATTTTCATTTTTCAAAAACCTTCCTTATTCATAAAGTAAATAATGTAAATTTCCATCCTCACCTCGACCCCTATACATATAAGTCTCTGGATCAGCTTCATGTCTCCAAGGACCATAACTGCCGTGTTTCGCACAATACAAATCAAAGTCTCTTCCTGTCTTACCCTCACCGATAAATTTTTCATAGGTTTTCCAATATGACATTTCACGCCCAGCACGACTCTCTGAATTATTCCTAATACACAAATCTTGTAGTTCTTTTGGTAAGAACTCATACTGTTCAAATCGGCCCGTCATGTCTTTTGCAACCTCATCATAATTAAAATTATCACCAATTGATACTGGAATTAGTTCTCTTACACCACCCAAATATATATCAACACCAATATTTTCAATACCAGATTCCCGACGACTTACTTCATAACCCTGAGTTGCTGTATTTTCTAAACATATTCCTATGGATATTCCATCTGCTCCTGTTTCAAAACACCAATTGATGTATCCAGCATAACGTGGCCTAAGAGAACCAATATCATATTTTCCTTTTTTAAATCCCGGCCGGATTGGAATCTGTTCCTTTACATACTGTTTAGGAAACTCACCTAGTTCTAAATCAAAATCACGATATTCTTTTTTAAGGAAGTGTGATACATTTCGTACTCTTTCAAGTTCCTCTGCATTGAAATTATCATTCTCAAAACGATCAACTCCATATCGAACAAAAATATCAACGTCAGTCTCCGTTAACCAACGATAAAGAGAATATGTTGAGTTTACACCGCCTGAGAATGGAATTAATATTTTCATACTAATCCCATAAATTTGTGTTGACTTTCACAAGAAAACAGTCTTTACCAAAACAATCTTCCATATAAGAACTACAATGAATTCTTGAAGTCTCAAACATCACAACCTCACCAATATTCCAAGGAACGGATGCTGCAAAACTAAACCCATGTAACATCTCAATTGGGTGGTGTTGTAGGTGTTCTACCCAAACATCTGAATCAAAAGGTTTGTTAGTGTATCCTATCAAATCACTATAATCATGATCATAGTTCCACCCAGATGCACCGTGTCTTCTATAGAACCTTTCTTCTTCATTCTCAATATTAATTCCAGATTTTGCAGACCAAGGAGTTTTTTGGTCAAAGTATACAGTCTCAGTTGTTCCAGCACTTCCATCTTCTTTATAACATCTTAGTGGAAAGAAAACTGTTGTGTTTGCAGGCCGAGGCATTTGCCCTGTTCTGTTATGTGATTTCCAATTATCACCCAGATAATTTTCACCATCATTATGTATGTGAATTGGCTGTTTGTAATACCCATACCTACCTTGAGTGTTTGGTTCATATCCAATAATTGGTTTTAGAATTTCATTAAAAAGTTTTATCGACTTTAATTTTTCATCTTCAGTAAAAAATTCATGGCTGGTATGACCCTGCATACAACCGCTCATTTCATTTATTGGAAATCCACTATCGGACATTTTTTTGTATCCGAAATAATTTTCATAATTCTTGTGTTTGAATTCTCTAGTCCGATTTAATACTTGTAATTCTTCTTCTAAATTTATTAGATTATCAATTACTGACAAAGAAACATCTGCATAATGAAACATGTTATCACTCATCTTCACCTGTCACTGGATTATAGTTTTTCGCATCTTCAAAGAATGAGGTTACCTCGTTAAAACCAAAATCATCATCTGCATCAGCTGATGTGGGATTTGGTGTAACAGTAAGTCTCTGTTGACGTTTAGGTGCTTTATCTGGCATATCAGTGTATGCGTCAACCTGTACTGTTTTAATAACCTTACTAGATGTGACAGGACCATAGAGATAGAACTTACATGTGAAAGACAATGTATAAATGATAGCTCTTCTTGTCGTAAAGTCTCCCTGATAATCATCCTCATAGGAAATACTGTTTAGAATAACAGGAATATCTTTTTTAACACCCATGTCAGCATTATCATTCATCGTGATTGTATAATCTGGTTGAAAGTACGGAAGAATTTGTTCAACAATCTGTAATGCATCATCAGATTGTTTTGCAAGAATGTAAAGTTCAAAATCAATATTATAAGGAACAGGCATATATTGCGTGTCTAACTGTTCTGACTTATCGCCCTTAACTTTTTTAAACTTTTGCACACGATTTAATTTTCGGCCGGGATCATATGTAAGACCCGTAATCTCAAAACCAATGCGGGGTAAAGTGACCGCAGCAGCTTTAGTCAAGTCTGCATCATCATTTAATCGCACAAGAAACTTCTGCCTTGGACCATAGGCCAAAGGAACCTTCATGGTTTGTTGAATTACACCAGAGTTATCCTTACGAACTAACTGAATATTATTAAAAATTGTTCCGAAACCAACAACGATGTTGCGTATTGTTTCGTGATAAAATTGTTGTCCTAGCATTAATCTGCACTCCCTGCATCACCAAATGGATTCGATTCACTGAAGTCCAGTATCGTATCATCTAATGAATCAAACAACTCGTTCTGAGCTGTCTTATCCGTTACTCCATCACCCACTATATAGTCTTCCGATATAAGGAAACTGCCATTTTCAAGCAATAAACTTTCACCAAACGAATTTGGGTCTATACTAATTACTGTAGAATCAAGGGTAACATTCGTTGCATCTAAAGTATATCCATTTATATCTATTGTAAATGACTGACCAATAATACTTTCATTTTCTAGTGTAAACTGATAATCAGAACTAGCAGTTGATAGGTCATCAGATATTGCATCAATTTCAGTGATACCTGTATCAAGTTCCTCTGAACCATAATCAAACAACCGACAACGCAGTTTGTAAACAGGGTTGGTATCTAACTGGTTAAAGGGATCATCGTGATCCACAAAGTTAATCTCAAATAATTTTTTAAGTGTGGGGTGATAAATTGCATCACCCTCTAGTGGTCTATCAGCATCAGTTGCGTCAGTCTCGTTTATAATGTAAAATATCTCGCCCTCTAGTTTAGATGTTGAGAGTGTACCAGACTCCAATTGAATTGAACCAGACGATGTTGAGTCTGTTCCCGTTTCTATTTGTACTTGTTTTGTCTTCTCTTGAAATCGTGTCTTACTTACAACGAAAGTTGCTTCACTAAGGTTCTGCAAACCAAACTGAGACATCAGTTCTTGTTCTCCAGCATAGCCACCATCAGAGTTTTCCATATACATTTCAATAAGAGATTGTGTGTTGAATTTAGATAGTGCGTCTTCTCCAAGCACAGTGTCTTCTGCAACTAGTGTGCGGTCAAGATAATATACATCATGTCCGTGAATCTGAATTGCTTCTGCAACTAGGTCAGCATACAAAGATTGTTCAGTTGCAATTGCAGCAACATTACTAGTATGAAAATGTTTATTAACTGCCATGAATTATCCTACCATGTAGTTTACTGGCAACTCAAACGTGAGTGCGATTTGTTCTTCTAACTTATTGATTTCTTCCTGTGCCTGTGAATATATTGTTTCACCATTCATAGTAACACCACCGAGCATTGCAACGCCACTAAACTTAGACAGGTTCGCACCCCACTGTTGTTTGATTAGTGCAGTTGCATATCTCTTGAGATAGATGTCGTCAAAAATATCTGTGTAAGTTGCTGGGTCTAGTTTACGATAACACTCGACAATGATATAGTCTGTTCCAGCAGTAAAGTCATTCTCCCAATCTGCATCGATGTACAGACGGTTTTGATGTTGGTTGAAACGGATTGGTGTTTCACCCACAAGAATATGTTCTAGAAAATCTAAGTTGTCCATAGCCATCTGATACTGAATGACAGACGTAGAGGACAGGTCAAATAAATCATTGAGACGCAACTGGTAACGCATATCAAACATGTTACTACCACCACCCGTGTCTGTAAATGGCCATACCTGTATCACAGACACAACAGCACTTGGCATCGGGATAAAGTTATTACCCTCCAGAAATGTTGCGGTGATGGAATTATCTGATGTATCTGTTCCGGTTGATGTTGTGTTTGCTCTTGCTCGCGTAACTTCTTCTTCGGTAATAAGATGTTTGAGATACATCTTCTCAATACCGTCATAGTGATACTGTGCAAAAAATTGTAGGGCTTCATCGATACGATCATCTGCTTGATCGTCTGATACGTTGATATCAATGACACCAGAACCTAACGCTCGTAAGCAATAATCTTTGAATGTTGATTTACTTGTGGGTATGGCCATGAAGATATCCTTTTTTATATATTTATAAGATTTCGTTTATTGCGATACAGTTTGGGCCAAATTCTACGCCCTCGTCTATCCACCCCCCAATCTTGCGAAACCCCACACTTTCATATGCAGGCAGTGCAGATTTCCTTGGCATAGTCCAGATAATTCTGCATTCTTCTTGTTTCGCACTATTTATAGTAAGTTTTAAAAGCATATTTGACACTCTGTGACCCCTATGTTCTGGACTTACATACAACCCTCTGGACCTGTAAATATTATCATTCGTCTTAAACCCACTATTGACACCTATAAGTTTACCATCTGATTTTGCTGCCCAGAAGGTAGGTTCATACTTCCATATTGTATCTTTCTGTTTTGTTATAGATATGTTTCCATAACCTTCCCACAATTCCGCATCCCATGACAGGGAGCTTCGAGATTCTATTTTACTTACTCTGTTAGGCCACAGACCTTCGTTCCAAAGGTCATATATTTCCTCAAAGGTAGTCTCAGAATATTCACAAATCATATTACTATATATAACATGAACGAAAACAGAATTGGTATGGTATCAACATCACGAAGTGGTTGTACAGTTTTTCGTAGAGCAATATGTAATATATACGGGATGGCAGACTCCAATTCTTGGTTGAAAAAAAATGATTATCAGCACATAGAAGAAACACCTTTCTCAAACCAACCACATATACTCAAAATTTTAATTCATTATGTTCCAGAAAGTAAATTGGGATTTGTTCTCAACGACATGCCTAAGATATGGTTGTACAGGGACGATGAAGTAAGACAGTTTTTAAGTCATGTTGCAAGACTGCACACCAAAGTAAATCATGTATATGAATCAGATGGTCAACCGATACTAGATGACAACTCTGTTATGGCAACCAGAAATCAGTTTGATATCTTTATGTATCGACGTAAGCTCTTTTGGAAGGCATGGAAGGTTTATGGATTTATCAAGAACGAACCCCTGATAAAGTTTGAGGACTTTTTGGAAAACCCAACTGAGGTTGTTGAAAACCTAGAGGAGTGGTATTGGAAACAGTTTAGATTTGGCGCACCAATTAAATTTCCAATGCCACACAAGATTCAAATGGACTATATAGAAAAGTTTGCAAACTACGAAGAGATACTGGAGTGGTTTAATGAGTGATTTTTGTATTGTGTGCGTAACCCGTTCTGGTTCGTATTACATAATGGAATATATGTGCAGAGTGTTTGGTCTTGCCGAAGGAAATGAATGGTTTGGAAGGAACAAAGAGGTTGACCTAACAAATCAATTTGAATTAAAAACAAAAAGAATTGATATTGATTTTCATGTTAACGAGGGGTTGTTGAGTGATCAGGATATCAAAAATCGATTGAGACATCTTGAAAATTTTCCTATACCGTATTGCATAAAATCAATGCCACCACAGTTTACCAACACAATTGAATCTGTCAAGCTTCCTCTTGAACAAAGGATAGAAGTAGCACAAGACATACTTAAAGACTTTGATCTAATATGGTTCAAGAACGAAGATAAGATTTCCCATTTCTGTTATGAGTTGACTTGTATTCGGTGTAGTTCAGCGGGTTATCCTCGACCCAGAGAATATGGAATATATGATTCTGAAAAGAGAGTAACACCACCAGAAAATTCATTTACCGCAACAGTAGAAGATTTTGATAAATTTATGCGACGTGAAGAGTTCACGGATGCCGTGATGAAAACTTTCACATGTCCTGTCGTAACCTATGACGACTTTGTGAAAAATCAAGACCAAGAGATTCAAAGGATTGCCGACTATTACGATTTACAAATGCAAGACGTATATAAAATACCTGTCATACACAACCCAGACTATAGAAACATATTTACAAATTATAGTGAGATTGAAAAATGGTTTACACAATACCAGAGATGATGAGCGGTCAGTGGTTAGAAGGAGAAGTTCTAACCCGTGATAACTATAATGATAAGTTCATAGGACAACTTGCAGACCTGATGGCATCCGTTCACGGTATAGTTACAAAGTCTCCTCGTATTCCCAAGATGCAGGGCATCGTTGATAGTTTAGAACATTGGGATAATTTTACTAAACAGGCTGTAGAAGAATACTACGGAATACGATCAGAGTTAAAACACACCGCATATCTTCACGGAGATATATGGGCAGAAAACGTGATAGTAAATGATGGAAGTCTTATCGGGCTAATTGATTGGGAACACGCTGACGTAGGTGACCCGCATTGGGACTTTAGAATGATCCGTAGATGGATAGGTTGGGACGGTCTTGAAGAGTTGTTATTCTACTATAACGCCAGCACAGGTTTGCAATGCAAAAGAAAATACATAGAAGTATTAGACAAGATATCATTGTGTAATTCTAGACAAATACGAAATTTCACCGACCCATTGTTCACTGAGTATATCAAACTCTGGCCGTCTATTCCACCTCAAAAGTCTCATTAGACTTATTAAATACTCTAACTGTACCATCTTCTTCTGTAACCCTACAGGTGATATTATTTGCAGACATATATGTTCTTGTTGCGGCAGATTTATTTGCAAATATATCATCGTTTTTATTAATAATAATATTTGTGTAATCTTCTTTTGAAGAATAAACTACTTCCATAGTTGAAGTCAACTCATCATCACTTAAAACTCCTGTCCTAGAAATTGTAATATCGGAATAAAATCTTAAGTCAGTCCATTCTTCGGGCCATTTGGTATCTGTATCTGGTCTAGTCATAACTCTAGTTATTGTGTATGTTGCCATTTCTTATCTCCGTTGCAGAAATCTTTTCAATTTCTTCTCCCAATTGTTCCTGTTCAATCTTATAACCAACATCTCTTCCGTATGTTATATTTATAATGTTGGGAACGTGCATAATGATATAATCTACATCATATTCATATCCATGATTTTTAAGATCAACAATAAGGTCTGGTTGGTCGAACCATCCCTCACCAGTGTCTCTTACCATTATTACAACTTGTCCAGTTTTTGCGTGAGCTCTCTTGAAAAGTTCTCTGTGTCCTTGATGCCATGGTTGAAACCGTCCAAGCATTTGTACAGTTGGTTTACGTCTATCCATTTTGAAATCCTTATATTATAATCTTTGGGTTCTATGAAAATTCTATTGGTATCTTCATATTTTCCGACACCTATTGTTGCCATCCATATTGTAAAGTCTGCGTCAAACTCTCGCCGTGTTTCTTCTGTGGGACAAATGAAGTCTGCAACTGCAACTCCACCAGCCATGACCACACCATCTGAAAGGTGTTTCATTCTTTGTGATTGTCGAATACGTCCCTCTGTAGAGAAGTCCCAATCATCGTATTTCTCTCTTACTTGATCTGCATTTATCCATATACCAAATAAACTTTTGGCCAGAGGTTCAGCAAATGTACTCTTACCTGATCCCGGTAAACCCATCACTAAAATTTTCATGTTAAAAAAACCTCACTTACATATTTTTTATTTAACTCAACTGCACCATCATAAATTTCATTTTCAAAAGATTTTCTATCTTCCACACTCTTGAATTTTTGGTGCATATAATTCCAATCGTATTTATCATCCAAAATATTCAAATTCATAATTGACATACCAGATTGAGCAGATTGCACCAAACTAATATCTATATTATTCTCGTAGAATTTTTTATTAATGTCCTGAGCAAAAACGCTACACTCAGCTGAAGTCCAAGTATCATTGACCCATCCATCACGATAACCACCATGCGGGTCACCCCCAAGATCGTCTGTTAAAGTATATCCATATTTTTCAGCATTCTCATCAAATTCACTAAAAATACCTGTGCCCCTACCACCACGATTTCTGTATATACCCAAACCATTTATTGATATACTGTCTATTGCAGTTTCCTTGTTGATTATCATAGACGACCATTTCTCAAGAGTCTCTGGTGTTTCATGGGGAAGACCTGCTATGAGTCCAGCATGAAGCACTGAATTTTCACCCAGTGATTCTTTTACCTTTTCAAGAGTTCTGAGAACTTTGTCGGTAGGTAGTCCTTTACCAATTGATTTTGCAGATTCATAATTAAGTGATTCTAACCCAAAGAAAATAGATTTAGTTCCAATGTCTCGCAGAATAGAGATTTGTTCTGGAAATCTCTCCAACAACTCCAAACGTATATATGCCCACAATCCACTATAAGGACTAGTTGCATCTTTCACCTTTTTAAATCTCAACAATTTATCTGTTGTCTCGTTGAATGTGTCATCACTAATCATATAATATTTGGTATTGAAGTTCTCATGGTTGGATAATAGTTCGTCATATAAACTTTTTTCTGTCCTGACATAATCATCAGTAGGCAATCTACCTAAAAATGGGAACGCACAAAACTTACATTTAAAACGACATCCCCTAGCAACCATCAGTGGCAATAACTCTCCCCTAGATACTGTATCATTTTTTCCAAACAATGGTTGTTGGTTGGGGAATGTAAATAATTCTTCATTTGCATATAACTTTTCCTCTATTATTACTGGTGCAGAATCAGAATCTTTTAAATATTTTAAAATTGAATTATCACTAATACCATGAAAAATATTAGAAATCTTATCACCATATAAATCAAAGAACCCCCAACTATGTCTACCATTACCACCAGTAATAATATCCACATCGGTATGATTAAAATACAAATAGTCTATTAATGGCCTAAATTTTTCTGGATCATCCATAAATGTTGTACTAAACCCAAAAAATATTGTATCACCAGAAACTACATCATCAAGATAATCTTTAAGTTGTTCAAAATTATTTTCAATAATGAACATAATATTATCAATTACTTTTATGTTGTATCCATGCAATCTGCAAATAGATGATATTGAATATGACCCAGCAGACTTAGTAGGTACTGCTCCAGCACTTTTCATATCATTGAAGATGAATCCATGATATTTCATATCGTTAGGTAATCCTGTTTCATATATTTCATAATATTTTTCCTATTAACAACCTGACCATTTGATGTTATGGCCATTGCATTGTAATTCGTTGGTATAGGTAAAGACATTTCACTTTGCACATCAGGAGGCATATTAGTCTTTACCATACTATACGCATAATCCTTATCCCACCTTGCAATAAAATCCCTTATGGACATCTTGGTCTTCAAAAATTCTTCTGGTTTGCTCCAATAATTAGTATGCCAAACTATCTCACGATCAATGTGTTGATTGATCGCAAACTTCTCTATCTGTGGTGATAGGAAGAATGGTTGATAATGACTCATATCAAACGAATCAACTTTGATATTCTGCAAGAATCGAAAGGATTGTGTAAGTAATGTGTATTGTGTTATTTCCCACCAACGACTATGGTGATATTCATAGTCCTCCTCATAAGTATATCTTTCACTATTTATATACCTACTGTGTGGGTATCCCGTACTACCAAATAATCTATCAGCTTCACATCCTGTAGTAAATATATTGTTAGATATATCAGCAGCACCAAAAATATTACCCTCATCTATTGTGTGTTTGGTAAATGATATAATATCCTTATATGCCTTTGGATATTCTTTTATAGGTTCCCAACCAGAAGTCACTACATTTATCTGATCATATGGACACACTTCAGCAAGTGCAAGAAGAATAGCAACACTGTCAATACCACCGGAGTAGAAAACATCAATTATCTTACCCATGTCTCGCATCTCTGTTGCACGTTCCAACATAATGTCTGTGAAAGATGGTAGGTTGTCGGTATACTTATACTCAACTACTGGGTAGAAGTCATTACTGGTTCTGAACAAAAACTCCTCACCACCACCAAGTTTATCATTAAGATACCAGCTAGGTTGACGATTTACATTCTTTAGTTGTCGAGACTCAAGTTCCAATAGAAATTTAAATTCTTCTTTGAAATCGTTATCAAACCTTTCCCAATGTTCAAACCTAGGTAAGTTTTCAATATATGTCTTCCAAGCACTTCTGTAGTCGTCACTTAGGTAAACGAAACTGTTCATAATCATTCCATTCATGAGGTTTGTTTCTGTGGTTTGTAAAATGTACAAACTTTATATCAGGATGAAACTCTCCACCCATATATATCCAATCATTACCTGTCTTTTCTTTATATTTTTCAGTCATACTGTATTGCCAAGTTCTGGTGTTTTTATAATCAATAACTTTATTATCTGCAACCCATCTGGTAAACCATTCGTCAGGAAGTGTAATGAGTTCTAGTCTCTCATTCACACTATCTCCTACAAAATATTGTTCCCCATTTACTGGTCCTGTAGTAGTTCCGTTTTCAATATAGAACTTTTGCCAGTGATGCACATCACTCATAAACTTATCGTAGATGTAACGACACTCCTTCGGATAGTATTTGAAGAAACCACCATTGAGTTGATAAAGATTTGAGTCATTTCTCCACCATCCCGGCATCGCAAGAAACTGCCCCGGCTTGATTGGATAGTCAAAAACCTTCTTATAATCATTGGCCAATAGAATGTCAATGTCCATAACACAGATAGGTTCATCAGTGTCCATCTGCATACCCCACATCTTGTTCCATTGCAAAGTTACGTCTGGATGATATGGTTCACGAATCCAGATAAAGTTATGTTCTGGTAGTTTGTTCTCTAAGTATGTCTCATACTCTGGACCATACTTATCACCGATACGAACTGCTACGATATCCATCCATCTACCCTCTGTTTTGTCGGTCTATGTCCTCGGAAATAAGCACCGTCTGCTTTTTTTAAAACCTTCAGTAAATTATTATACGCATTTACCAACTCATCTAGAGTATAATATGCGTGTGACATGTGATAACAAAAGATATTAGTTGCATCGAAAAACACAGTTTTTCCTTTAATTTTTTTCAAGAGTTTATCATAATCTGGTGATATAACATCCATCAACCAATATTCAATATCATAATCCTTTTGCATTTTTTGTTCTAATTTTCTTAAATCTTCAAATGCAGGCATGTCTTTCTTTGCGTTTTTAGATGCGATAGAATCAGGCATTACCATATTGTGAGTGAGCCTTTGACCGTAATAATAAATTTCCTGTAAAGACATATTCATTTCTAAAATCATTTGTTTTATGTCTAAATTTTCTTGACAATAATCAAACAGAACAATCTCACCGTCAAAATCTAATCGATCAACTATGAATGCAGCACGTTGACCTGCCGTGGTAGAAAATATGATATCAAATTTTTCCGTAGGTAGTTCTCCAACTCTTTCTGTATTCTCTATATAAAAATGTTTTCGTATTCTTGTCATAAATCTACTAAAATAGTAGTCATTTAAATCTACATTATCAAGGTCTTTCCAAGTTTCAGTTTGATGATCTCTATAGTATGAAAAAGACTTTCTTGATCTTTCATCTTTCGTAAAATTTGTGACAGTAGGCAGACCTTTCACATCAATCCATGGCGGGGTATAGTCATCATGGAAATTGTCGGGGGATCGTTTAATAACACCATACCTCTCAGACATATCTGGAGCTCCAATATCCTTCCACATTGTCAAATTTAAATTCATATGTTGGTGGTGAAAATATGCTTTACGGTCTGGTCTTGCCATTATGTGTGCTTTGCAAAACTGACCACTCTCCACAAAATCATAGAAGTCTGTTATCGGTGTTTGTCTTTTCTCTGGACCACCAGATACCATATCAAATACCATACCAACTGATACAATCATAGCATGAGTATGATCACAATTTAAAAGAACATCATGAACTTCACTTCTATAACAAAAATGAACATCGTGGCCACTGTTCCCTCCAGTGGCACCACCTGATACCATAAATGTTGTAGTTTGGGTTTGTTTCTCTATTCCAAAATCCCACTTTAGTTTATCTGGATAAACTACTAGAAACAACATATGTTTAAATCTTGTATATATTTTTTTATTCTCTGTTTCACCCACCCACAAGGTAACAAACTCATCAAAGTTATTCATTGATCTCTCTCAATACATCTTTACCAAACTGTTTTACCAGCGATTTCTTCATCAACTCTTTGCGTTCTTTATTAAAACCACCATGCATAATAAAGTGGAACCTATTCTCGTTTGAGCTGTTTAATGCTTCGTGATTTACGCCGTTGTCAAACCAGAAACCCGTGCAGTTCTCAAAGGGTAACTCTTCCTTTGTGTCTGTGCGTCTCAGATAACAATTCTCTGGTTGATAAAACGCAAGATTGATTGCACCAGCAATGTTTCTAGTTCTTCCTTCTCTATCTCTTTTTTCATTGGAGTCATTATGATCTACAATAGCACCGCCCGGTTTCAATAACATAAATCGCAAACGTCGATAATTTTTGTGTGGAAAATCTTCCAACCATCTTTTAGTCTCAGGTGCGACCTCTGCAATCTCCGTCCATCCCCAATCAACATTATTCTCAGATAAACCATGCCCATCTGGATTTTTTGTATGATACCATCCTAGTGATGGGTCAGAACCTTTCTCCACATAACTGTGTATGGCCGCAGAACACCAACCATCTCCATCACCGTATCTATGATCTACAAAGAACCCCTCATCATACACTGTCTGTGCTTCTTGAATACAAACCTCCGGTATCTCTATGTCCATCTTGAGATACCAAACATCATTATCTCTACACCAATCTACGATTTTTTTGCTTATCATTTTCCTATCACCATAAATCTTTCCATACCATTGTCTAATGTCTTTGTTCCACTATACATGATGTCCACAAACTCTGCTTGTTCTGCAAGTTCCTCTGGACCACTCACACAATTGATGTGGTCCTCATATTTATCCTCGTTTGTAGATTGCAAAACATATATTGGATTTCCACTTAAATTTTTATTAAGTTCACGGAATCTACGCATGGGAAACATATGTTCACAAGAAGTATTGATAAGAACATCAAAGGCTCCATAATTTTCTTCCTTTCTCCATATTTCTTTAAACATAATATCCGTTATGTGACATTCGTATTTCTCTTGATCCTTATATCTTTTATTAAACTTGTAAGATATGTCTTTAGCGTCACGATCAATTTCAAAATTATAAATGAACTCAACACCGTGTTCTATCAAAAGAGGAATGATATATTGTGAGTACCACCCAGCAAGTATTGCAACTCTTTTTGGTTTAATTTCTAACTTGATTAATTCTTGGATTATCCACAACTTACTTTCTAATTGAGATCGGTTCATGGAATCCAATACTCTTTTTAACAAGTATGGTTCTGACGATGATAATGCGTTTTTCCAATCATGAGCTAACTCTGGAGTAAATTTTAAGTATTCCACAATAATTTTAACTCCTCAACATCACTAGTTTCTGCACTATTATTAAACAAACAAATTTTGTGGTCTTCTCTTATTTTATTTTTCTCCATATCATCAGGAAAAATATTTCCCTTATACCATGAATATATATCTCCTTGTGGAAATCCTTGCAAAAATCCCTCATCTTCTTTCCAAGGATCATACCAATGGTGGGCAAAGTAGTTATCCAAACTTGGGTATGTAAAGAAAACAACTTCGGGATGTTTCATAACATGCTCCCACACAGGCACCATCTGATTCTTCTTCCATACTATGACTGATGAATTGAGTGGAGTTGATTTATGCTTTGCATAGTTTTGTTTAACAGTATGAATATCATTCCACCAGCCACGAACAATCCATGGCTTGTCGTTAGGTAAATCAAAGAAATACTTTAAATCTTGATGAATGATAACATCAAGGTCAAGGAAAAGAAACTTGGAGTTATCAGGGAAATGTCTATTGTCGCCGGGGGTTTGTCCGTGACTAAACATATGACACTTACGATATGCCCAGAAGAAACCACAGTCTTCATCATAGAACTCGTCTAGTGTATTTGGAATTGGAATGTGCCAGTCTTTTTCTGACTTGTCGGTAAAGCACCAAAACTTAAAGGGAACAGAACAGTTTGCCTCGCACTGTTCTTTTAACTTCTCAACATAGGAGTCATCATATTTGTCTCCCCACTTCATACATAATATATTATTCATCTTCATCCTTTTCATATATAAAATCGTTATTTCTATGTTCGTATTTTTTAAAACGAGAGAAAAATAACCTCACTCTATAAATAAATATTTTTATATTCATTGAATAACATCTCTCCTATATACTGATGGCCTTTTTTGTTTGGATGAGTGTCCTCCATTGACATTCTATAAATTTTTCCTGATGGGTCAAGTTTATCTAAAAGGCTATCTATATTATAACCACCTATCCTCTTGAAAATAGGCCATCCTATAAATTTGTTTTCATCTATTTTCTTAAAGAGAGGGTGTGATATAAATTCTTTAATTCCTATTTCATGATCGGCGGGGCCCGCTTTAAAAGTTTTAAATGAACCATCAGCAAGTTTGCCAAATGATACATCTTCGGCAAATTCTTCCGTCCCTTGTATCATAAGATATTGCACATTTTTTAACAATTCTTGAGCTAGAAAAAAAGTTCTTAAAGATTTCATTGATTTAGCTTTAAAATTTAAATATTTTGATATGTTTTGTTTTGCCTCTATGTTTATAGGAAATTTTCCTAAAGAGTTAGCTCTATGCGGATGAAAAGTATTCCAACCGAGATATCCCTCTCCTGTTTCAAAATCTAGTCTTGGCCATTCACTCCACATAATAACAACCAATCCAATATTTTTTTCATCAATAACATCCAGAACCTTGGCAAGCATGTACTCGTTACCCTGACCAGAATTGCCTAGATTAACACACTCCATATCAAGCATATCTGCAAGGTGTTGCGGCCACCTTGGAAAATCAAAGTCTAAATTAGGACTCCGAAACGACCGTAAATTGTGATGAGTATAACTGCATCCTATAGCAATGAGTTTTTTTCTAGAAGACTTGAACATTATATAATTTTGAAAACTCCATCGCATCGTTCCAAGTATCCACTATCGGCATACCCTTTATATTTAGGGATGTGTTCAGAAGCATTGGACAACCTGTTTCATCATACCACTCCTCCAGTATTGAACGGATTATAGAACTACAATCTTTCTTAACCACCTGTACTCTTGCAGTTCCATCAACGTGTGTAACAGAACTATAATCGTGTTTGGCTTTTGCGACAAACTGCATGTACTCGTTCATTGGTCCTTCGAAGTATTCGTCTGCATATTCCTCTAGAATTGCTGGTGCAAAGGGACGAAAATTCTGTCGTTTCTTAATGTCGTTTACAGTATCCTTGATGTCATATCGTGGATCACCAAGGAGTGAACGATTACCAAGTGCCCGTGGTCCAAACTCTGCACGACCATTTGCAACACCACACACTTTGTTCTTCAACAACTCTTCTACCACCTTTTTTGGATTTACACCCCTACCAATAAAAGTTCCAAGGTATGGGTTTCTCCATTTCAACTTTCTTTTAAGAACCAGTGCTGCAGCGCCCAACGCACTACCAGCATCGCCGGGTGAAGGCATAATCCAAATGTTCTTGTTCTTGATCTTTGAGTTTGCAACACAATTCAAAGCACATCCACCCATAAGAACTAAGTTTTCACTTGGACATAACTCTACAAGTTT
>Ga0209309_10002078_pt1 | contig 18801 bp, 17 predicted proteins | sample COGITO_mtgs_1204_2_FD_184807 | JGI IMG/M metagenome (GOLD analysis project Ga0209309, IMG submission 184807) | Pelagic marine microbial communities from North Sea - COGITO_mtgs_120412 (SPAdes) (version 2) | ecosystem: Environmental > Aquatic > Marine > Epipelagic ... | reverse complement strand
GATTTAAAATATTCCAAGGGGGCTTTTGTAGTCGGATTCAAAGAAGGGGTTTCCTATCAACTTTCTCCGTTACAAGAAAATAGCATCACTGTGAGTGTTGTTCCCCGCTTTAAACCTTACGATGGAAGTGACTCAGTGAGCTTGGCAGGAATGAACCGAGGGCATACGGTTGATTTTGGCATTAAAAGCAGAGTGAAGATACATGACGGTGGCTCATTAGGTATTCAACTGTTCAAAGAACTGACCAATAAACACAGCGGTACTCAAATCGATTTAGCATACAGTAAATTTATTATGAATGACGTTGCGCCGTTTTCAGTGTCCATAGGCTCAAAATGGTACAGTAGTGGTCTATCTAGATATTATTTTGGCGTCTACGATACAGAAGTGAGAGCTGGTCGCCCATCATACAACCCAGGGAACACTTTGGTTCCTTATGTTGGACTATCGAGTTTTTACAAATTGCCGAATGGTATAGGTCTTTTTGGAAACATATCTTCACAATTTATGCCATCAAAGTTGAAGGATAGCCCAATAATAAGCAAGAGCAATAAAACGTCGATTGCAATCGGGTTGTCCTACTCACTTTGACGTTCTATGCCGCTACGTCACCACGACCCTAAACCCGTCACATTGCGCCGCCTGCTTAATCAATCCTTCTCTGCCCCCTAATCACCTCAGCCGCAGCCTGAAGAGCCTCGATATAGGTCTCTCCGCCGCTGGTAGCCACTTCCACCTTCGCCTTGCCCCAGCCCCTGTCTAGAAGCGCCTGAGAGGCTGTTCCGCGGACTCTATCGTCTCTGCTATGCCTCATAAGGTCAACAAGCGTCTCAACGGCTTCTACGGTGTAAGAACGGGCTAGCTCTGCCACCTTATGTTCGTCTTTTGGCCGGCCACCAGGGTTGCCAGAGTAACCAGGCTGAAACTGGCCATTTTCTTTTCTTATCGCAGTGCTAGAGTTCATAGCCTTATTATACTTTACCGATGCAACGGACACTAGGTGTCAAAAGAGCCGTCAATTGCGTGCTGATTAACTTACAGCCTTGCACGGCGGATGAACTATTTTGCACCCCCTATGGTATATATAGGCGGAACCTTGACAGTCCCGTCAGTCACCAAAGGGGGGTAAATACATTAGTTTATCGCTCTCAGCTCGGCGATTTGTAGGCTGTTTTTTGGAATTTCAGCTCATCTAGGGCGTCTTCACGGATTGTGTCGATGTCCCATTTCTGTTTTTTCTTTTTCCTCCACCTTTGCCATTCGTTTGTTGGATGGTGTCCATCGAGGCTCTTGTCCGTAAGGGCATACTCAGTGGCTCTACGCCCTCTGAAACTGCCTGGTTTTGTTACCTTGATGAAGCCGTGTTCTTGGAGTCTCTTTGGAGCTGCCTGGGCAGCTCCATCTCCAATATGCAGGAGCTTCGCAGCCTCACGTTTACTGAGGCTTAATTTTCCATTGTTGCTTCCATTATAGCGTCTGCAAAGCTCCAAATAGAACTTAATGTGGTTGGAGGGAAGGCATCGCCAAGCCTCGCTCTCGAGCATACGGTAGGTCAGCTTTTTGTATTGCTCGAAGCCTTCGATTAGCCCTTTTTTCCTTTTTTTCCTATCAAAACGCTCTTTCATTGGGTTAGGCATCGCAGTCACCTCCGTTGTCAGCAGGGGTTGCTTTGTTCATCCGCATAAATGGGTTGGTTCCCATTCGAAATGGCCAGCAGGGACATTCGATAGCTATGCATCTACGGGCTTCACCTTTGCTTCCACCCGCACAATCGATGCAATTTTTGCGAATAGCCTTGAGAGGGGTGATTGGCACAATTCCCTCCTCAACCATTTTTTTTCCACCAATTATTAGGGGGTTTTTGCCGATTAAATAACCGTCTGAGCGCTGAGTACCCTTTAGTGGCTCTAAAAGGCCTGGTGTGTTGATAGGGTCATAGGTGTTAGCCATTAGACCCTCCATTTTTCGAGAGCATATGGGCCATAGAATGAGAATGGGGGGTTATCTGGCTCTCAAGCCATTCATCGAGCCACTCGGGCTTAGAGTATGCGGTACGACCTATAAGGGTATATTTTGGCCCCTCACCGGACATCGCCAGTCTGGCAAGTGTGACACTGGAAGACCTGACACCTTTTTCATTCAAATATTCTGCAGATTTCTTTCGATTAAGAAGTTTATCCATCACGCAATCCTTTCGTTTAGGGTGATGCGTGATTGATATTTTCTTTTTTATGTCACAAAAATGCGCCCTGATTGGGGTTTAAGTGACACGCTTTTTCTACCTTGGCTCAAAGAGCAATTTTGCGTCAGCAACCATTTTATCTTGTGTCGTTCGCCCCTTGCCTGAAAACCTGGTTAAACGAGCAACATCTTTATCATTCAAAATAAACTCTCTAACCTCTTTTAGGTTGGGCTCTCGGCCGTGGGTTTCTATGTAATGAATGTGAGCCTCGGCCACCTTCATTGCTAATTTATAGCGCCTAAAGGCATGTAGCGGGTCTTTTTCCCTACTAGATGGTCGTCCGGCCATGCCAATTTTAGCTTGAGAGGCTTTTGGGGTTTCGGTGATTTGCCACCTCAAATTATTGTCCCAGTGGTCTAGCTTCTTGAGAGCATCAACAATGCAGCGATGAATGACAACGCCATCTTTTTCAATAAGTTCTGCTATAGCGGTGACTTTGCCCTCATTCACAAGCTGCTGCAGCGCCTTAAACTCCTCAACTGTTGGCCAATCTTGTTTACCCAACAGCAGCCTCCACCATATCTGACCATTGCTGCAGAACAGCCTGTTTCTGGTTTCGATATTCGGCGCGATTATAAACGCCAGCCACGCCTTGCCGCGTTCCGTCACGGTGATTGATACAGGCCTCAATCATAAAGTGAGGCTGATTGGTTTCGTGCATATGTGTTGAGAAGGTTCTACGGAAGTCGTGAAAGACCCAGTTCTGCAGACCCAGTGCGCTATCAAGCTTTGATTTAACTTTACTGCCCAAGCGCGTTGGAACAACTCCATTGGTAGTGAAAATCAATTCACTATCGTTCCGTCGGCTTGGAAATTGGGTCGCGGCAAAAGAACTGACAAAAAGGCTTGAAGGGTTAGAAGTTTTTGCCCTTTGGGCAGGCACGTTTAACCAGCCTTCTTCAAGCTCCGACCAACTAGAGCTCAGCAGTTCCTCCTTTCGGAATGGAAGAAGCAGGAGAGTTCTCACTGCTGCCGTATGCACCGGGGTTAGAGTTTCAGCTGCAAACCAAATCTTTTTTATTTCATTGAGGGCAAGGACACGGTCACGTTGGCTCTTTTTAAACTCAGGCTTGATACGGATTAGCGGGTTATCATCCCGGTGACCATTTCTTACGGCCCAAGTAAGTATGTTAGAAGCCGCTTCCCATACCAATTGAGCAGTAGGGTGCATATCCCTCTGCATAATTGGCGTAACAATGTTCACGAGGTGTTTGTGTGTGACATCAGTTACTTTAATTAAACCAAGCTGCTTGATGAGGTAGCGTTTGAGTGTTCCCAGAGTTTTATCTCGATAGGTCTTCGACTTTTGCGACAGAACCAGTTCGTCATAAAGCTTTACTGCGTCAGAAAATGTCGGGGTTGCGCCCTTAATAACCTCTGAGGCGAGATAGTCGGGCGAGCTAAAATCTACTGCCAATTGCCTCGCTTTTGCACGAGCTTGGTCCAACGTCCAATCACCACATCTGCCAAGCGTAATTTGTTTAGCTACAGCTGCACCTTTTGGCCGCTTTTCGAATATGAAGCTTGCGATGCCTGTGGCCATTTTACGCACCCCAAGCCCAGCAACTTCCGTATCAAATATCTTGATAGATTTTTTCCCGTCAGGTACGGCGAGCTTTGCTACTAATGTGGCGGTCAATTTTTTACGCATATCGGCCCCGGCCTAAATAACAAAAGGGGGGTGTATCCAGCGCAGAAGCGCTATTAACTTTCGACGCTGTGTCTACACTATGTCTACAACTATTAGACATAAAGACGATATTAGATGAAATCAAAACGTGCAAGCCTGAAAGCAAAAAAGCGCCAAAACTGACGCTCTGCTTCAAAAATATCTTATAGGAAATGGTGGGAGTGACAGGGATTGAACCTGTGACCCCTTCGATGTCAACGAAGTGCTCTCCCGCTGAGCTACACCCCCACACTATTTCATATGGTCGGCCAGTCAAACCAGCAAAAAACATTCACGTTGATGCTGGCGTTATGCCAACCGGCGGGCCATTTGCGCGGTAACGATGGCCATTTGCTATATCTGCACCAACCGGCCGGTCATATCAAGCCTTTTTTCGGCCAATTCCGGTCAGATATCACAAAACCTGCCGTCAAATTAGGGCAAATGCCAAAGCGGCGCAAAACTTGGCTATTGTCGCCATCACAATCGCAAGTTAGACTGTGCTTATGAGCATAGCAACCGCTCCAAAGTCAGATGCCAATATTGCGGTCAATCCTGCCAATAATTCCTTGATTGATCCCGAAATCACCCCCGCGCAAACAGCCGCATCTTTGCCGTCCATTCAACAGCCATCAGTGGCTGCGGCATCAAGACGCGATGATCTGCGGCCGGTAATCCTGCCGCTGGTCGCGCTTGCCGCCCCACATTTTACTGCTACCGAAATCTTGACCCCACCATCGCATTCCCAACCAAGCGCGGTGGTCTTGTCATCGCCGCATGCGGGACGAGTTTATCCAGCCGAATTTATCGCTGCCAGCATTGCCGATGTAAATGCTCTTCGCGGGCTTGAGGATTTTGGTGTTGATCAATTGATTGGCAGCGTTCGCGATTATGGCATCACCTGTATCAATAATCAGATTTCGCGTGCCTATATCGATGTAAACCGGCCGGTTGACGCACTTGATAACGCTATGTTTACCGCGCCGCCAGCCGCGGCCAGTACCGCCGCTGCCGCATCACGCCATGTTCGGGCTGGTTATGGGCTGTTGCCGCGCTTAACCGCTGCGCGTGAGGTGATCCATCGGCAATTATTGCCGTCAGATGAGGTGGAAAGCCGCATCGCGCTTGTCCATAAACCTTATCATCAGGCTGTACAGGCCGCCTTGGCCACCGCCCACTGCCATTTTGGCCGGTCACTGCTGATTGATTGCCATTCAATGCCATCGCATGACCAGCATGACAAACCGCTTGCCGATTTCGTGCTTGGCGACCTGCATCACAGCACGCTTGATCCGGCAATTGGAGATCTTTTGGCAAAAATCATTACCGAGGCTGGTTATAGCCTTGCCTGGAACCATCCTTATGCTGGTGGCTATATAACCAAAAATTATGGCCGCGCCACCACGCGCCAACAATCAATCCAGATCGAGATTAACCGCCGCCTATATATGACACACAAATATACGCTTGATCCGCAGGGTAGCAAAAATATCGCCGCGCTTTTGGCGCGTATTGGGGCGGTATTATCTGATAAATTGGCTAACGCCTAGCTTGGCGCAAACGGATTTTCGCGCTTACGCATCACCATGCGGATTGGCACACCACGCAACCCGAAATCAGCCCGCAGCCCGCTTGTAAGATAGCGGAGATAGCTTTCCGGCAGATCAGCCGGCCGACTGACAAATAATGCAAATGTCGGAGGGCGGGTTTTAATCTGGGTCATGTAGCGAATGCGAAGCCGGCGCCCCTCGACCAATGGCGGTGGGTGCGCTTCGAGCATCGTATCAAGCCAACGATTCAACCGGCCGGTAGAAATACGCGTATTCCAAATGCCATACATCTCATCAGCCGCATCAAGAAGCTTGCTAAGACCCTTTTTATGCAGCCCTGAGATTTGTATTACCGGAACGCCGCGCAATTGCGCAAGCGAGGTTTGCAGTCGATCCGAAATCTGGCCGCTTGCCGCCTGTTTATTGCGAACCGCATCCCATTTATTCGCCCCTATAACAATTGCCCGGCCTTCATCTTCGATCAGGCGGGCAATTGTTAGATCCTGTTTGTGAATTTCTTCGGTGGCATCAATCAATAAAACACAAAGATGGGCATATTGAACCGCGCGCAACGCATCATCGACCATCAGCTTTTCAACTTTGTCGGCAATTCGCGCCCGCCGACGCATTCCGGCCGTATCAACAAGCTTATAGGGCTTGCCATTCCATTGAAATGGCACTTCGATTGAATCGCGCGTAATCCCGGCCTCAGGGCCGGTCAATAAACGGTCTTCGTCAATCAAGCTGTTGATTAGCGTTGATTTTCCCATATTCGGGCGGCCAACAATGGCAATGCGCATTGGCTGACTGACCTGTTCATCCTGCCAAACGTCAATGGGGTTGCCATCGGCATCCAGCTTTTCATCAAGCCCATCAGCATCGGTGAATAAATGATCATCAGCGTCATTATCAGCATCGCCGGTCAGAACATCTCCAAGCCCAATTGCCTGCGCTGCCGCTAACATGGCATCATGCAAATCGACGAGCCCCTCACCATGCGCCGCCGAAATTGGCACTGGCTCACCAAGCCCAAGCGTCCATGCATCCGACAGGCCAGCGGTGCCCGCCTTGCCTTCGCATTTATTCGCCAACAGCACGACCCGCGCGCCCGATTTTCTGATTTCGCTGGCAAAAAACTTGTCAATCGGCGTGACCCCAGCTTTGGCATCAACAACCATCAAAGTGATATCGGCATCGCGAATGGCCATTTCGGTTTGACGACGCATCCGCGCCTCAAGCGAGTCTTCATCAGCCTCTTCAAGACCGGCCGTGTCAATAACGGTAAAGGCCAAGCTGGCAAGATATCCCTGCCCTTCGCGGCGATCACGCGTCACCCCGGGCTGGTCGTCAACAATCGCGTGCTGACGGCCAATCAACCGGTTAAACAGCGTTGATTTTCCAACATTTGGACGCCCAACAATGGCAAAAGTAACAGTCATAAAAGAATTACAATCCTATTCAAAAGCCGTAAGCGTGCCATTGCCGCTTAGAACAAACATCATGCCGCTTGCCAATTGCGGTGCGGTAACAACATCTGAGCCAACATCAATTGTCTTGCCGCCATCACCGGTATCAGCGTCAAAGGCAAAAAGGCTTCCCGATTTCGAAATGACCATAATCTTACCGTCAACCACGATCGGCCCGACATAACGTGGAATGTCTTTCGATGCGACAACACCCTTTGGCAAAGCACCAGGCAAATCGGCAACCCAACGAACCGCGCCATCACTGCGGCGCAAGGCATAAAGCCGTCCGTCAATGGTTTGCAGAAACAGTGATTTTCCTGCAACCCAAGGCATTTCAATACCGCCAATCGGCTGATCCCAAATCGACAAACCTGACCTCGCATTAAACGCCGCGATTTGCCCTGCTTGCGAGACCGCAAAAACAAGGCCACCATCAAAAACAGGATGCGCACGAATGTCGCCAAGCCGCTGAAGCGGGGTACGCGGGCTGAATGCCGCCAATGAGTCAGACCAGATAATCTGTCCTGAATTTGCGTCGAGAAGGCTGATATCACCGCCATAACCCGCCACCGCCAATTGACCATTGGCAAAGGCTGGTGACGGCGCACCATAAACAACCGTATTAACTGGCAAGCCTGTGCGTTCCCAGAAAAGCGAACCATCATTGGCTGAATAGGCAAAAATATTACCGTCCAGATCGGTTACGGCAATTGCTTCCTGTCCGATTACCGTTGGCCCACCACGAACCGGCAAACGCACTGATATTGACCATATTGTTGACCCGTCCTGTACCGACAGCGCCGCCAGACTGCGCCCGCCAGCATGAACAAATAATGTCTCACCGCGAACCGCCAGCCCGCCAGCAATTCCCGGCAATGGATCATCGGTAAATTCTTCAACACTCACCTGCCAATTGGTCTTGCCGGTTTTTATGTCAAATGCTGTGACCGTGCCATTTGGTGCAACGGTAAAGACCTGCTCACCCGCCACCATCGGCTGGGCAAGCTCGGTCAGGCTATCGCCAAATCCACCAATTGAGGCGCGCCATGCCCGCTTGAACGGCAAGGCTGCTTTGACATTACCGCCAGTATGACCAGCGCTTAACCCGGGATGACCTGCATTCAAGATATCAATCGCATCGGGCAAGCCCGCGCCTTCGGCAAATGCTGCCGGATCAGCGGCGATCATATTGCTTGCCTCAATGATGGCAATACGATCACCATCAAGGATCAATTCAGATTCTGAACAGGCCGATAGCGCAAGCATGACAAATCCGGCCGATAGCGATTTGCCAAGCACCGACAATAATGGAAGCAGCAAAAACCGATCATTCATCAAGATTCCCCTTGCCGTCATGACAACTCCCCTAGCACGCGTTTGAAACCAACTTTGTTTCACCAGATTCATGCTTTTCAAATAAAGGCCTAGCGCGATGCGTCATGCGCCACGCATTACCCATTACCCTTTTAGAATTTGCACCATCTGACGCGCTCGTTGACGCACTCCAGCCGGAATATCCGACAAACCTGCCAGTGATTCATATTTGATCATTGCCGCTTTACGATCACCCGACCGCAGAGCCAGACCTGCTGCCTGTTCAAGCGCCATTGACTGCCATGGGCCAGCTTGACTTTCAAGATCGGTCAATCGCGCAGCCAATTCATCATGCTTACGGCTTGCCGGTGCATTCATGACCGACAGCAAGATTGCCGCTTGCTGATAAAGTGGCTTTACATCAGGGTCTGTTGACAGCGCAAGGTAGTTTGCCTCGGCGGCAACAAAATCTTTGTTTTCGGCCTGTGTTGCGGCAATGCGGAACTGCGCCAGCATCGCATAGCCCGGACTTAGCGTATCAAGCTGTGCTGTGAGGGCAGCCACGCTATCATCGGCTTTTAAGGCCTGATGGTAAATCGCAGCGGCTTCGGTTGCCTGACGATCCTGCCACGCCGCATAGCCTTGACGTGCGCCAACACCAATAACCACCAGCAAAACCGCAATGATTACATATTTACCATAGCGCGACCATAATTCCTGCATCTGGTCACGTTTCAGATCTTCATTAATCTCATCAAAAATATCAGCCATTCGTTCAACAATCACTTCCGGTCAAAACAGCATTTCAATGCTGAATGCCTAAGGTTTATCCACAGCCCAATCGGCCAATTTATCCGGCACCGTAATAGCAATTCTTTTTACCGAAATGCCAGTGCTTTATTGACCTTAATCGAAAGCTGTCTCAACATAACTTGGAACAGGAAAAACAGCCACCATTAAAAGCTAGGTAACAGCAAACCACATGCAGCGTATATCCAACCCGAAAAAGATCCGCAAACCATTATTCTTTAACCGAAGCGAACTTGGACAAATTCTAGCAACCTATAGCACCCGCGTTGCCAGCGGTGAATGGCGCGATTACGCCATTGATCATTTGCCGGGCAGCGCCGCCTTTTCAATTTTCCGGCATGCGCATGAAACCCCGCTTTATGTTGTTGAAAAACAACAACGCTTTCTAACCGAAGCGCCAAAATTTACCCTTCGCGATCGCAATAAAGTTCTATGCAAGGGCAGCTCGATGCAGGAAATTGTCAGTTATTTCAATCGCCTGCCACGCCTGATCACGGGCTAGCCAACAATCGGCTCAAGCTTAAGTCTTTTCCCGCAGAAAAACCATATCGATTCACTTCGTCTATTGCGCATATCTAATATATAAGATATTCCTAAATTAGAACAAAACATGAACAAATATCAGAAGGTCGCAACGCCCATGCCAAAGGCACTGCCTGACCGCTTGTGAAAGGTCGTCTAAAATGGGTTGGCATAAACGGCAACATACCGCATTGGACGAACCAAAGAATCCAACCACGCTTGCCGATATGATTCATGAAGGATTGTCAGTTTTTTGCTGGTGCAACCGCTGCGGCCATAACAGCACCGTTGATCCGGTGCCGCTGGCAACGGCACTTGGGCCGCTGTTTCCGGTTCCCGAACTTGGCGGACGCATGCGTTGCAGCCTTTGTCAGGCTCGTGATATTGCCACCCGCCCTGCCTGGCCAAGCCATGGCGGCGGGCAAATTGCCAGACATATCTAGACCCATAACCTGTCCATTTACGGCAAAACCACGCATCAATGCCAATGGAACATACCCTTAGGCTTGCCTGATAAGGCATGATCAGGTAATCGTGTACAAGATACATATTTATGGCAATCCAGCTCAATTTTTCAGCAGAGCAAAATCAAAATTAAGAGGCATGTCCGATGAATGCTAGTGATACAGCAAAAGTCCAACGCTATTTACGCCAGCGTTTTGGCAATCATAAATTAACGCTTGCGCGTCGTGAGAATAAGGATGATTCAGCCGAATTGATGCTGGAAGATGAATTTGTCGGTGTGGTATTTCAAGATAATGAAGATGGCGAGACCTGTTACCATGTCCAGATTTCCATTCTTGAAGAAGATCTGGAGGATTAATCTTGAAATTGGGCGGTAAGACTCGCCCAGTTAGACCCGCCGACTTAAACCCAGCCGCCAGCACGCAACATGGCCAGCGCCAGCGCAAACATTATTAGCGCAATGGCTGAATTTAACAGCCGCCATGATCCTGGGCGCCGCATAAAGCCCGACAGCAAATAGCCGCAATAGCCAAGAACGACGAAAAACACCAGACTGGCCGTCATGGCACCAGCGGCGAAGGCTATTTTTGCCATGGCGTCAAATTGCAATGATACAGTGCCAATCAACACTACTGTATCAAGATAAACATGCGGATTGCCAAAGGTCAAAATGGCGGCCATGCCAAGACTTGTGGCAAGGCTGCCAACTTGCTGGTCATCAGCGGTCAATGCTTGATTGCTAAACGCGTCGCGCATGCGCAAAACCCCATATCCGGCAAGCCAGATCGCTGCTCCGCCAAATAGCCATGGCGCAAGCTGATCAACAAAATCAGCAATTAAAAGCGATAATCCGCCAACCCCAACCATAATCAATAGTGCATCTGAGACCGCACAAAACAGCACAATGGCACTAATATGCTGGCGAAGAATCGCCTGACGCAAGACAAAGGCATTTTGCGAACCAATTGCCAGAATCAATGAAAAACTAAGAGCAAAGCCTGTCAAATAGGCAAAGAGCATCATCACCCCTGATCCCCACAATGATTGTCAACATCTGACAAATCACGGGGCCATCATTCAAATTTTCAGACTGGCATCAACAGTCAGGCCGGTGCCGATGGCACAAGATGCTTTTCCATAAACAGGCTTAGCGGATCATCACGATAGCTGCCAAGTGGCTAGATATGATCATAGCCCAAAGACTTGCAGAGGCCACAACTGATGCTATGAGATGACCCCAAACAAACATTTCAGATAGTTTCAATTCCTCAAGCACTTGACTTGTTGATTTTCAATCTATTCCCACTCAATCGTTCCTGGGGGTTTTGATGTCACGTCATAGACCACGCGGTTCACGCCGCGCACTTCGTTAACAATGCGGGTTGCCGCGCCGCTTAAAAACGCATGGCTGAACGCATAGCTATCGGCGGTCATCCCGTCGCTAGACGTCACCGCCCGAAGCGCACAGACATGTTCATATGAACGCGCATCACCCATCACACCAACGGTTTTGACTGGCAATAAAACAGCAAAGGCTTGCCAGATATCATCATAAAGACCAGCTTTACGAATTTCATCAAGATAAACCGCATCAGCCGCCCGCAGAATATCCAGCTTTTCAACCGTGATATCGCCCGGTATGCGAATGGCAAGTCCGGGCCCCGGAAATGGGTGGCGTCCAACAAGGCTTTCGGGAAGGCCAAGTTCGCGGCCAAGTTCGCGTACCTCATCCTTAAATAGCTCGCGAAGTGGCTCGACAAGATCAAGCGCCATATCATCAGGCAACCCGCCAACATTATGATGCGATTTAATGGTCACGGCGCTGCCACCAGCGGCAGAAATGCTTTCGATCACATCCGGATAAAGCGTGCCCTGCGCCAAAAATCGTACATCTTTAATCTTGCTGGCTTCAGCATCAAAAACTTCGATAAAGCTGGCACCAATAATTTTGCGCTTTTCTTCTGGATCGCTAACCCCCTGCAAACGACCCAAAAACAAATCTGAGGCGTCTTTATGGATGAGCGGAATATTGTAATGATCGCCAAACAGGCGAACCACCTCTTCAGCCTCACCAGCGCGAAGCAAGCCATGATCGACAAAAACACACGTCAATTGCGTACCAATCGCCTCATAGATCAACACCGCCGCAACTGATGAATCAACCCCGCCAGACAGGCCACAAATCACCTTCGCATCGCCAACCTGCTGCCGGATTGCGGCAATGGCGCGGCTGCGATAGGCCGCCATTGACCAGCTGCCCGTACAGCCACAAATGCCAAGCGCAAATCGTGCCAATAAATCGGCACCATTCTGGGTATGCACAACCTCCGGGTGAAACTGCACGCCGTAATAATGACGAGATTCATCGGCCACCGCGGCAAAAGGCGCACCGGCTGATGTGGCAACAACGCTAAACCCATCGGGCAATTTGGCAACATGATCACCATGGCTCATCCACACCGTATGCTGGCCACCAACCTGCCAAAACCCCTCAAACAGCGAACAGGGCGCGGCGATATCAAGTGCCGCCCGCCCAAATTCGCGGCTTGTTCCCGGTTCAACCCGCCCGCCAAGCTGGGCACACATGGTTTGCTGGCCATAGCAAATGCCAAGAACCGGAACGCCAAGATCAAAAACAATTTGTGGCGCGCGCGGTGTATCGGCAAGCGCAACCGAATTTGGCCCACCCGATAAAATGATGCCATTTGGTGCGGCGGCGCTGATTTTTTCAACGTCGGTGGTACAAGGTAGAATTTCGGTATAGACACCAGCTTCACGAAGGCGGCGAGCAATCAATTGCGTAACCTGCGAGCCAAAATCAATGATTAGAATTGAGTCAGACATTGTTTATTCCTTTACCACAAGCCGCATGATGCGACCCTATTCGATCATTATAACAGATTGCCGTTAACGCAATCTTGCCTGAAGAACCGCAATGAAAAATCCGTCTGTGCCATCACGCCCGGGCAAAAGCTGCAACAGCCCATCATTGGTTGGCGGGCAAGCCCCACCCCCAATTTTGCCAATCGTGTCACCCCAGATATCGGTGATATCGGCAAGTTCAATTTCGGGTGCATTGGCCAAAAACTGTTTGATCACGTCAGCGCCTTCACTAGCAAGAACCGAACAGGTGATATAGATGATGCGCCCACCTGGAACCACCATCGCCCGCGCTTTTTCCAGCAAAATTGCCTGTGTGTCTTTAATCTTGTCCAGCTTTTCCGGCGTGAGCTGCCATCGGGCATCAACCTGACGGCGCCATGTGCCTGACCCCGAACAGGGCGCATCGATCACAACACGGTCAAATTTACCGCGCCATGAACGGTTTGACCATTTTTCGGCAACCAGCTTGCGCTCGACATTATGAATGGCAGCGCGGCGCAGTCTCTCGCCACTTTTCTCGAGCCGTTCGGCATCTGGATCAAGCGCCAGAATCCGGCCCTTATTTTCCATTTTTGCGGCCATCACAAGTGATTTACCACCAGCACCAGCGCAGATATCGGCAACCTGCATCCCCGGCCGCGCATCGCAAAGCAGCGCCGCAACTTGGGAGCCTTCATCCTGAACATCAAAAAGACCAGCTTTCCATTCTTGCAAATCTTCAAGCCTTGTGCGTTTTTCCAGCCGAACACCAAGTGGCGACAGGCGCGTTGGATGCCCCTTGATACCACGGCCGGCAAGTTGGTCACGAAGGCGGCGGCGATCGGGCTGTTTTAGCGGGTTAATCCGCACATCGGTTGGTGCCTCGGTCATCAATGCCGCCAATTCACGCGCCAGCCCATCACCAAGACCAGCCTTGGCATCAGCCATCAACCATTCAGGCCATTCAAGCGCAATATGCTCAGGCATAGCAGGATCGGTGAAATCGCGCGTCTCAAGCATGGCAACAAGTGTCGCTTCACGATCATCAAGCGGCGCTGGTGCATGCGCAATTTCAGCAGAAAATAATTGGGGCAGAACAGCTGATTTCTGTTCCATTAACACCAAAGCTGCAAGCGTGATATTGCGCGGATTTGCTGGCGCATCAATCGATGCCAAATGCCACCCGAGCCGCGCCCGTCCACGTTGAATTTTCCAGAACAGATCACCAACCGCCGCGCGGTCGCCTGATCCAGCGTAACGACGGCGCTGTAATCCAGCCCGAAGCCATTGTCCGGCCTGCCTACCAAGCAAAAATCGGGCCTCACTGGCCGCCTGCATATCGGCAAGGATTTCAATCACGGCAGCAATTCTAGCGGCTGGCGTCATGATGAATTTTTCCACATCTGGCCCATTGCAGGCCGCAAACAAGATAACAAAACAAAACAGCCACGCCGATAAGGCAAGGCCATCTTGCGCCTACATGCCAGGTCGGTAATTCGGTGCTTCGCGCGTTATTGTGACATCATGCACATGCGATTCCGCTAATCCGGGGCCGGTAATCCGCAAGAATTTGGCATTGGCCTGTAATTTGGCAATTGATTCATTGCCGGTATAGCCCATTGCCGCGCGCAAACCGCCAAGCAGTTGATGCAAAACATTTTCCACCGGCCCCTTATAGGGAACCTGTCCCTCAATCCCTTCGGGGACAAGCTTTAGCGGCTGCGAAATTTCCGCCTGAAAATAGCGGTCAGCCGACCCGCGTGCCATTGCACCAGTTGATCCCATACCACGATAGGCCTTGTAGGAACGCCCCTGATAAAGATACACCTCACCCGGGGTTTCATCAGTTCCGGCAAGCAATGAACCAATCATCGCCACATCACCACCAGCGGCAATCGCCTTGGCAAGGTCGCCTGAATATTTGATGCCGCCATCGGCGATCACCGGAATATTTTGTTTGTGACACACATCAGCCGCATCCATGATCGCGGTCAATTGCGGCACTCCAACACCAGCAACCATGCGCGTGGTGCAGATTGATCCAGGCCCAATCCCAACTTTGACAGAATCAGCACCGGCATCGATCAATGCCTTGGCACCATCTGCCGTGGCAACATTACCGCCAATGATCTGCACATGATTGGCAAGTTTACGAACCGCGGTGACTGATTCCAAAACACCTTCGGAATGGCCATGCGCCGTATCAACAACAATCACATCAGCACCCGCCGCAATCAAGGCTTCGGCGCGGCGAATGCCATCTGGCCCGGCCCCGGTTGCTGCCGCCACCAAAAGCCGCCCCCGATCATCTTTTGATGCCAGCGGATGATTTTGCGCCTTTTCCATATCCTTGACCGTAATCAGTCCGATACAGGCACCGGCATCATCGACAACGACCAGCTTTTCAATGCGATGTTCATGCAACAACCGCCGCGCCTCATTAGGTGCGGTGCCATCACGAACCGTTACAACATTGCGGGTCATCAGATCGGCAACACTTTGACCCGGATCAGTTGCAAACCGCACATCGCGATTGGTTAAAATACCAACAAGCCGCTGATTGCCCTCAACCACCGGAATGCCGCTGATGCGATTTTGTTCCATCATTTCAAGCGCTTCGCGAAGCGGCTGATTCGGCGCGATGGTCAGCGGATTGACAACCATACCGGCTTCGAATTTTTTCACCATGGTAATTTCAAGTGCCTGTTCTTCGATGGTGAAATTCTTGTGCACAACACCAATACCGCCAGCCTGCGCCATGGCAATGGCCAGCCTATGCTCAGTCACCGTATCCATTGCCGCCGACATAAGCGGAACACGAAGATTGATTTTCTGGGTCAATCGCGTGCTGATATCCGTATTGGCTGGCAATACGGCCGAGCGCGCAGGCTCTAAAAGCACATCGTCAAAGGTAAAAGCGTCGCGAATTTTCATAGGGTGCCTTCCGTTCATCCGGTGGCACCGGACTATACTTAAACCGACCGCATATTAATAGTGCAAAACCGCACGTGATTACATGATTAATGCACCATCAGCATCACGTCTTCCGGCTGCAATATCGGCGGCAATATCCTCGGCGTGCCCGCTGCCGTGAAAGCCCGTTGCAAGAGCATAGCTTTCGACCGATTCAGCACGGCTAGCGGCTGGCTTGACATGCCGAACCGTCTTGAAATTACGCTGCATCACATCAAGCAAGCTTCTTTCGGCACCACCGCGAAAACATTTCGCCAGAAAAAACCCATCTTTATTCAAAACATCAATGGCAAAATCCAACGCTGCCTCAAGCAAAGCGGTTGTTCGCAAATGATCAGTTGCACGATGACCGGTTGTATCTGCCGCCATATCACTCAAAACGCCATCTGCCGCCCCGCCAGTGGCAAGCCGCACTTTTTCCAACATTTCAGGATCGGTCATATCGCCGGTGAAAATTTCGGCACCAACAACGCCTTCGGTCTCGAGCAGATCAATTCCGACAAGCCGCGCCCTGCCATGGCCAAGCTTGGTGCGAATTGATGACACCTGCAGCCAGCCACCCGGCGCACAGCCAAGATCAACAATGGCCATGCCTGGCTGCAAAAGATGATAGCGATCATCCATCTGTTCCAGCTTTAACGCTGCACGTGACCGAAAGCCGCGCGATTTGGCCTCAGCCACAAAAGGATCGTTCAACTGGCGCGTCAACCAACGCTGTGATGAGACTTTGCGTCCACGCATCTTTTTGGGCTGGCGCGTCAAGCCTGTCGCATTGCGATAGCTGCGCCCCGATGGGCCTTTTTTCCCCACTTTACCGTTACCTGATTGATCTACCATGTCTGCTTATCGCCAAACTTACCGGATTTTACAACTGCCAATTCACAAAGCCAGGTTTTTACCGTTTGTGATAATGATCAAAACCAAGCCAATTTGGCATTGCAAAAAGGGCTTTGTTACTTTGATGATTTGGGCTAGCCGTGCTGACCATTTCGGATAGACTAACGCTTATGACAAACCCAATATATTTTGACCAAATCTGCCCAAATTTGCCAATCGCTGATCCAGCCAATCGGGCTGTTCGCGATGATTTTGCCGCGACATTCGTCCAGAAATGGCCAGAAAACACACTTTTCCAAAGCGGCTACGGAGCAGATGAACTGGCGGCAATGCTGGTGACAAGTCAATATCTACAGCGGCTTGCTTTGCGCCATGGAGAAGATGTCGGCCCCTGCCTGAACGGCCAAGCCGCAAGCCAGATCAATATTGCAAAAACCCATTTTATAGCGTCAATGCGATCGGCTGACGACGAAAAAACCGCTTTACGGGCAATCCGCATCTGGCGTGAAAGAACCGCGCTTATAGTGGCGCTATCCGATCTTGCTGGACGCGAAGACATGCCAAAGCAAATGCAATGGCTAAGCGAGGCGGCACAAACCGTCTTGTCAGCAACAATCCAATATCTGTTCCGCCAAGCCGCCCAACGCAGCAAGATCAAGAATTTTGAAGCCGATTTGTCCGGATGCGGCTGGACTGTTCTGGCGCTCGGCAAGTTAGGTGCAGGCGAACTTAATTTCTCATCCGATATTGATTTGATCATGCTTCATGACACGCATCACGCCCCTTTTGACAATCGCGATGCTGTTCAGCCCTTTTTTGTCGCCATGACGCGTGATCTAATTCGCCTTCTTGGCAGTGCCACGAGTGACGGCATTGGCTGGCGTGTTGATTTGCGGCTTCGGCCCGACCCGGGGGCAACCGCGGTAAGCATCGATCTGACAGCGGCAATCAGCTATTATGAATCAATTGCCCGCACATGGGAACGCGCCGCCTTTATTCGGGCGCAACCCGTTGCAGGTGATCTTGCGCTTGGCAACAGCTTTCTTGAACAAATAAAGCCTTTTATTTGGCGCAAAACGCTTGATTACACGGTCATGGAAGATATGAAAACCATGCTTCGCCGCCCACCACAAGGCAATGGCTGGCGCGGCTACAACCTGAAGACCGGCAAAAATGGCATTCGGCAAATCGAGTTTTTTACGCATGTGTTACAGCTTGTGGCTGGTGGACGCGATAAAGAGCTGCGGCACCGCAACAGCCTTGCCGCGCTTGATGCGCTTGCCGCCGCCACATGGATTTCCAATGAACAAGCGGCCGCGCTTGGCACCGCCTATCTCCAGCTACGCCGGATCGAACATAGGCTGCAAATGATTGCCGATAATCAAACCCACAGCCTGCCACGCAGCGAAGAAGATTTGGAAAAATTCGCGCATTTCATGGGGCATCGAACCGCCACTGATTTCTGCAATGAATTGAACAATTTGCTCGATCAAGTTGGCGCGAACGCCAAACATGATTTGTTGAACCCTGCCGACAGTACCATATCTGCGGCAGATGGTATGAAAGATATCCTGCTTGATGATTATGACGCGCTTGTTGGATGGCTTGGCAATCATGGTTTTGAACGGCCGAAAATCATTGCTGATACGCTGTCCGGCTGGATGGCAGGGCGCATTTCGGCAACGCGCAGTGAACGGGCGCGCGCCCTGTTAAACCGGTTAATGCCTGAAATTTTGATGTCTTTTACCGCAGCGGATGCGCCTGATGACAAATTTGCCGCGCTTGCGCAATTTATCGAAGGCCTGCCAGCAAGCGTTCAGATTTTCTCACTTCTTGATTATAACCGGCATCTGACCCGCCTGTTATGCGATATTCTGTTGCTATCGCCACAGCTTGGCAATCATTTACGCCAATATCCAACTTTGTTTGATCTATTGCTTTATCAAAGCTTTTTCAAACCATTGCCCGATGCAAATATAATGACCGCGCAATTGCATCAAATTTGTGATGGACGCAATATCGAGGACGCGCTTGACCAGATCAAGATAAAGGCCCGCGAATGGAAATTTCAGGTTGAAATCCAAGCCCTGA
>Ga0209309_10002075_pt1 | contig 18818 bp, 15 predicted proteins | sample COGITO_mtgs_1204_2_FD_184807 | JGI IMG/M metagenome (GOLD analysis project Ga0209309, IMG submission 184807) | Pelagic marine microbial communities from North Sea - COGITO_mtgs_120412 (SPAdes) (version 2) | ecosystem: Environmental > Aquatic > Marine > Epipelagic ... | reverse complement strand
GACCCATTCCTTGATATATTCATGATCTTTATCGTAATCGTCTATTTGCGTAGTAGGATTGAATATTCTAAAATACGGAGCAGCATCTACACCGCTACCGGCAACCCATTGCCAGTTTCCAACATTAGAAGACATTTCATAATCCAATAATTTTTCAGCAAAATAAGCTTCACCCCAACGCCAATCTATTAAGAGATGTTTGCATAGAAAACTTCCTACCAGCATTCTAACTCTATTATGCATAAAGCCAGATTCATTTAACTGTCGCATTCCTGCATCAACCATGGGGTAACCAGTTTTACCTTGTTTCCACAGTTCAAATTCGTCTTCGTTATTTCTCCATTCAATTCGGTCGTACTTAGCTTTAAAAGACTCGGTAACCGTATTTGGAAAGTGCCATAAAATCTGCATAAAGAATTCTCTCCAGATTAATTCTTGCCAGAAGATCTCATTTTTTTCGGCAATGGCTTTTTTAAGCATTTTTCTAATGCTTACAGTTCCAAATCTTAAATGCGGACCTAAATGCGAGGTAGAATCTTTTGCTGGATAATTTCTGGTAGCTTCGTAATCTTGAATTAGGGTAGGAGTAACATCATATTCCGGAACTTCAATTTCTGAAGTCTCAAATCCAAGATCTTTCAAACTTAAATTTGGAAGTCTAGAATTTTTAACGAAATTATCTAAATGTTGACTGGTATAGTGAATTGTAAGTCCTTCTTTTTTAAAGGTTTCTTTCCATAGTTTCATATATGGCGTATATACCACGTAAGGATCTCCGTCACTTTTTACAACTTCATCCTTTTCAAAGAAAACCTGATCTTTAAAGGTTTCAAATTCGATATTATCATCTGTCAATAATTTTTCTATAGCATCATCACGCTCTTTGGCGTAAGGCTCATAATCTCTATTGGTATAAACCTTTTTGATATTATATTTAGACAATATTTCTTCAAAAATCTCCAAAGGTTTTCCATGAAACATAGCAAGAGAACTATCTAATTCTTGTAGTTCTTGACGCATGCTTTGAAGCGTTTCGAAAATGAAACTTAACCTAGCATCATCTTTAGGAAGTTTTTCTATGATTTCTGTGTCAAAAATAAAAATTGGGAGTACAGGATACTCACCTTTTAAAGCTTCTAATAAACCTACATTATCATCTAATCTTAGATCTCTTCTAAACCAAAATACGGAAACTTCTTGTTGCATTAATTTACATTTAAAGTGGACATACCACCATCCATTCCTAAAATTTGCCCGGTCATCCAACTGCTCTTTTCCGACAGGAGAAAGGTAACCAAATTTGCAATATCTGTAGCTTCTCCAACCCTTTTTAAAGGATGTCGCTCATTCATTTTCTTGATTTTATCTTCATTAGATAGCAACTTTTCTGCTAACTGTGTGTTGGTGAGGGAGGGAGCTATTACATTCACTCTAAAACTAGGAGTATATTCTGCAGCCAATGCCTTGGCAAATCCTTCTATGGCACCTTTAGCAGCAGCTACGCTGGTGTGAAAAGGCATTCCAACCTTTACGGCAACAGTGCTAAAGAACACCAAACTTGCCTGATCAGAATTTTTTAGCTTAGGTAGAAGGCCTTGAACTACTTTTACCAAAGAGATAAAATTAAGTTGTAGTTCCTCTTCAAAAGCTTCCGGCTTAAGCATTTTAAACGGTTTTAAATTGATACTTCCAGGGCAATATACCAAGCCATCAATAACATCTGGCAACTCTAGATCTTCAATCTTGTCTTTAGTAACATCAAACGTTATATGTGTAACATTTAGATCAGATAAATTATCAGAGCTTCTTGATGCTATGATCACATGATGGTCTTGCGCTAAAATCTTGGCAGTTTCTAAACCAATTCCTTTAGATCCACCTATTAAAAGAATATTCTTTTTCATCTTTATCGGTTTTTTAATTTAAAATATCTTGTTTAAGAGTTGGCTCTGGCTTAGTATCTTCAGAATATTCACCATAAAGTTCGATCAATTTCTTTCTTCTGTAAGTAAAGATCTCTTTTAACTTTGGCGCAACTAAAAGTGGATGCACCAATTGGCCTAAAAATCCGAAAGGAACTTTATAATCTACGATATCCTCCATTTCCACTCCTCCAGGAATTTCTTTTATAAAGTGTTTGTGATGCCAAAGATCATATGGTCCAAAGCGCTGCTCATCTACAAAATATTCTTTGTCTCGAACATGGGTGATTTCTGTAACCCATTTTGTTTTTATTCCGGCGATTGGTGTTACTATATATTGAATTAATTGCCCTTGAAACATAGGTCTATCTGCTCCAGATAAAATATGGAATCCCATATAATCTGGTGTGATGGTCTTTAGATTTTTTGGATCTGATAAAAAATCCCAAGCTTGTTGAACCGTAATGGGCAATTTTTGTTTGGTATGAAGGGTATATATTTTCATAAGAATATGTTATAATGTAAAATTAAGTCTAATAATGTTTAATGAAAAATATAAAAAGTTAAACAAAATTTAAATGATGAGTTTATTAATAAGATGCATAGGTGTATTTATTATTGGAACTCCAGTGAAAATTGAAGATTAGGCCTTATTGATTTACTGAAATTTTAATGTTTATATTTGAGAGAAATAAATATGAAATTATGAAAAAAACAGTATTACTATTATTTACCGCTTTATTAGCGTTACCAACGTTTTCACAAATTAAAACTCCCCAACCAAGCCCTTTTTCAACAATTGAGCAAGCGGTTGGTCTTACCGATGTGAAAATTGAATATTCTAGACCAAATAGAAGAGGAAGAACTATTTTTGGAGATCTTGTTCCTTATGGCGCAACATGGCGTACCGGTGCTAACGCAAACACTACCATTAGCTTTAGCGATGATGTGACTATTGATGGTAAAAGTTTGAAAAAAGGTACCTATGCTATATATACAGTTCCTAATAAAGATTCTTGGGATGTTATTTTTTATTCAGATGCTATGAACTGGGGAACTCCAGAGAAATGGGATGAAAGTAAAGTAGCGCTTAAGGCTAAAGCTCAAGTAAGTGAACTTCCATTTAAATTAGAAAGTTTTACCATAACTCCAAATAATGTAATGAGCGATTCTATGTTGTTGGATTTTGCTTGGGAGAACACTGTTGCATCTTTAGCAATAAATGTTCCTACAGAAGAAACTACGATGGCTAGTATTGAAAAAGTTATGAATGGTCCAGCACCCGGAGATTATTATTCTGCTGCCACTTATTATCATGATTCAGGAAAAGATCTTAAAAAGGCACATGAATGGATTGTAAAAGCTACAGATGCTATGCCAGATGCTTACTACATGTGGAGAAGACGTTCATTAATTGAAGCAGACCTTGGTATGAAAAAAGAAGCTATAGCTAGTGCTAATAAATCTTTAGCTGCAGCTCAAAAGGCAAACAATCAAGATTACGTAAAAATGAATAAGGATTCTCTTAAAGAATGGGGAGCTAAATAATAGCTTTAGTTTTTAATATATAGGCTGTCTTAAAAATTGCAAAAAAATCGTCATTCTGAATTATTTTTAGAATCCTAAAAAATAATTTAGAAGCTGAAACAAGTTCAGCTTGACGATCGAAACAATTCTTAAGACAGCCTTTTTTCTTTTAATATTCTAAAGCAATTTCTTTTCTGATCTTATCTAGCAATGAAATAAGTAAAAGACTCTTTTTATGCGTCATCACCGTACTTTCAATTCTATTTTCAGATAGCATATGTTGAATATGTTCTGCTTCAAAATTATAGCCGATAGATTCTACATCAAATCCTCTGGTTTCTTCTTTGCCATTAGATTTAATAAAAAGCGATGTTGGCTCATGAAATCTGCTTTTAATTAATATTTCTGCGTCTTCAAAAACCAATTTTGCCTCTGTATTGGTGTTCTTATTAATGGCACTGCTCAATTCAGCTTTAGCATCTTTATAGGTAAAGTTGATGGTGCAATCTTCATCTACTCCTGTTTTACCAATAGTTGCATTTGCAGTAATTGCATCTGGTTCTCCTAATAATGTCATGGCCGCAAATACTGGATAAATACCTACATCAAGTAGACTTCCACCGCCAAGTTCTTTATTAAAAAGTCTCTTTTCGGTATTAAAAGGAGCTTCAAAACCAAAATCTGCAGTGAGTTCTTTTAACTTTCCAAATTTTTGAGTTTCTACTAGATTCAAGATGTACTCAAAATGAGGTAAAAAATGAGTCCATAGCGCTTCCATCAAGAACACATTTTCAGTATTTGCAGCGGTAATCATTTCCTGAACCTGCTGCGCATTCACTCCCATAGGCTTTTCGCACAATACAGCTTTCTTATTCTTGATACATAACAAACTATTTTCATGATGAAAAACATGTGGAGTTGCAATATAAATTACGTCTACATCTGGGTCTTGTGCTAACTCTTCATAAGAACCATAACTTTTCTCTGCATCAAATTTCTCTGCAAATTCTTCAGCTTTCTCTAAAGATCTACTGGCAACTGCATATAATTCTGCACCTTCTACTTTTTGCAGGTCTTCAGCAAATTTATGGGCGATCTTTCCAAGACCAATAATTCCCCATTTATAACTCTTAGTTGTCATTAATTAATTTCTTATTTGGTGAATAAATAAAGGTTTGTAACACTATGGCGATCAGGATAACCAGTCCGCATCCTAATAAATTAAGCCATAGATATTCCATAACATCAAAAACAAAGGCGAAGATCACAATGATCTGAGTGATGATTGCCGCTATAAAAACGGCGTTGCTATTCACATATTTTATAAAAAAGGCTAAAAGGAAAATTCCTAAGACATTTCCATAGAAAATAGAACCTATAATATTTACAAGTTGAATTAGATTGTCGAATAAATTGGCAAAACTGGCAAAGATGATTGCGATTATTCCCCAACCTAAGGTGAAATATTTAGAAGCTTTCACGAGTTTTTCTTCTGAAATGTCCGATTTAAGATTTCGCTTGTAGATATCTATAGTAGTGGTGGAGGCGAGCGCATTTAATTCTGAAGCTGTGGAAGACATGGCTGCAGATAGGATGACGGCAAGCAGCAATCCTATCAATCCCCGTGGTAAATTATTTAAGATAAAATGGATAAAGACATAATCTTTATCGTTGGTTTCCACATCTTGTTTGGTGGCAGCAATTACCTTTTTAGCTTGTTCTCGAGTAGTATTTTCTGCTTCATCTAGCTGCTTCATCTTATCTTTATAAAGCAAGGTTTCTTTAGAAGAAGGAGACTTCAAACTTTCTCCATATTGAATAGCTACTTTATGTTTTTCATTCTGAAGCTCTTCATTTCTATCCATCAAACTTTGATATTTTGAAGCATATTCAGAATTAAGAACAGCCTTCTCTGCGGCAGGATTGAAATTTAAAGGAGCTTGGTTAAATTGGTAGAAAACAAAGACCATTACACCTACTAAGAGAATAAAGAATTGCATTGGCACTTTCAGCAAACCATTAAACAATAATCCGAGTTGCATTTCTTTTACAGAACGCCCAGTAAGATAGCGCTGCACCTGACTTTGATCTGTACCAAAATAGGATAAAGCTAAAAATGTTCCACCAATAATTCCACTCCAAAAAGTATATCTATTATTAAGGTCAAAAGAAAAGTCTAAGACATCCATCTTGCCATTGGCTCCTGCAATTTGCAGTGCATTGCTAAAATTTATGTTTTCTGGTAAGTAACTTATAATTAGAAAAAATGCAGCGAACATTCCGCCAAAGATCACGGCCATTTGTTGTTTTTGGGTGACATTTACAGCTTTGGTTCCGCCGCTAACGGTATAGATAATTACCAAAACCCCTATTAAAATGGTAAGAGTGGTTAAATGCCATCCTAGAACTGCCGATAGTATGATGGCTGGAGCAAAGATGGTAATACCTGCAGAAAGACCTCTTTGAGTTAAAAAGAGGAGTGCGGTTAATGTTCTTGTTTTAAGATCGAATCTTGTTTCTAAGTATTCATAGGCTGTATAAACTTGAAGCCTATGATAAATGGGTATAAACACCATACAAATGATGACCATGGCAATTGGCAATCCAAAATAGAATTGCACAAAACCCATCCCATCATGATACGCTTGCCCGGGAGTAGAAAGAAAGGTGATAGCGCTGGCTTGCGTTGCCATAACAGATAAGCCAATGGTCCACCATTGCGCATCTCCGCCGCCTTTAATATAATCTTTTACATTTTTGCTGTTACGAGTTTTGTATACCCCGAAAGCTACTATAAAAGTCAATGTTCCTATTAATACAACCCAGTCTAATAATTGCATCTAGGAAAAGGATTTCATGATTAAATAGAAAATAAGGATATAGGCTACGTTGGCGAGTAATACCCAACTATAACTTTTCTTCCAAATATATTTCTCCGGTTTTTGCATTTACTTTCCTATAGAAACTAAGTTAGCAAATAAGCGATAAGCTCCGGGAACTCCTACAGGAAATTGTCTAAAAAAGCTTAACCCTGTATAAATATAATAGCCTTTACCATATTTTGAAATCAATAAACTTCCATCCATAGGAGGTTCATCGGTATCATGCATGGAAAGAATTGGGGTGAATTTTGATCCCCATGAATTTGGAAAATATAAACCCCGTTCTTGCACCCAATTTTCAAAGTCCGAAGAAGAGATCTTATTCGGCGTATTAAGAACGGATGCCTGTGGAGACAAGAAAGTAACTTCAGCATCTTCCTCAGTAACCCTATCTCTTGAAAGCTCTAATTTGTAAGGAGCAAGATCATTTGTTACAATTCCACGATTATTGTTGTATTGAACGATCAATGTCCCACCATTGTTGGTGTATTTTAAAAGTTCAGATTGTTTAAATTTTAAAGTTTCAACAGTATTATACGCTCTAATTCCTACCACAACCGCATCATATTTTTCTAAATTTTGAGCGTTGATATTGGCAGGATCTAATAAGGTAACTTTATATCCAATTTGTTCTAAACTCTCTGGAACTACATCTCCTGCACCTACAATATAACCGATATTATCACCTTTCTTTTCGATATTTAGTTTTACCAATTTTGCTTTTGCAGGCATCACTAACGTTTGAAAAGGAATATGATCATAATCTATAGTCACAATTTCATCTGAATATTCTTCACCATGAATAGTTACTAGAGGTTTTATTTCTGATTCTTTTGCATCTTTTGGTGGAGTAACTGAAAAGCTAAAAGTTTTTGATGCTCCTTTTCCTTGAATATCAAAATCGAGATTTTCAGGAGAAACTTTCCAAGAATCTGGAACTTGTAGTTTAAGACTTCCTGAAATATTTTCTTTTTCTGAAGTAAGCACAAGGTTTAAAGTCTTTGTGTTTTCATTTGGGAATATTAGCACCTGTTCTTTGAACTTGGCTGAAACTGCCGGAACAATTTCAAAAGGTTGAAAAACTTCACCTTTAACAGGATCTGTATACTCGTAAACTATATTTTTATAGAACGGAATTTCTATTCCTTCAATTTCTATATTGAATTCAGCTTGTAGTTTTCTTGGAGTCTCTGGTAAGCCGATCAAATTTTGATCTTTAACTTTATACATTCCTACAGTTCCTTCAGATTTTAACCAATACGGGGTGGTGTAATCAGTTTTTTCAGGAATGTTCAAATTCATCTTTTTAGCCCAGTCTTGATTATTAGATAAATCTTTAGCCGGCTCTATCTTAGAATTATTCGGACTTAGCTCTACAGATACCAACTGCATTTTAGTATTACTTCTGTTAATAGCTTCTAGATTTATCTCAACAACTTCTCCTGGAGTAGCATTAGCACTAGAAGTACTTGCATCTAGATATAAACCTGCGCAAGCGACAATAATATCTTTAATTTCTGAAGTTTTCACTTCTTTCCAATATCCTGGTTTTAATTTATTGATGAGAGCATATGCTTTTACCAATTTAGGTAAACTGGCAGAAGGATCTTCAAAATTGTAATCTGCTTGAACTTCTTCAAGAATTTCACCTATTTCTTTTCCGCCTTGAACTCTATTCCATGAAGTATCAATTCCGTCGAAGAGGTTTGAAGTATTTGCTGGCATATCACCATTAATAAGCTCTATGTATTCTAGCTGACTTCCTCTGGAACCTGCGCTTCCAAATCCTTGTGATTTATGAGAACTTCTACTTAAGGCAGCAATTTCAGGATTTGATAAACCTTTGGAAGGATAATAAACTCCGGTTTCGAATTTTAGAAATTTAGATTTATCGGCTTTTTCAAAAGCTTCATCGCTCCCGTAAAACCAAGGAGATGTATTAAAGAACAATCTTTTTGGTTGGTAAACTCGAGTATACTGTAATTGATCTTTATATGCCGAAGGATCTCCTGCAAGATCGTATGCTTCAACACTTAAAAGGGCAGAAGCGGTGTGTTGACCATGAGTGTCTCCTGAAGTTCTGTGGTTAAACCTGTCTATTATAACATCTGGCTTAAAGTTTCTTATAGTCCAAACCACATCGCTTAACACCTGATCTTTATTCCAAATATTCAAAGTTTCATCTGGAGTCTTTGTATATCCAAAATCTATAGCTCTGGTAAAAAATTGATTTCCGCCATCTATTCTTCGAGCAGCTAATAATTCTTGTGTACGGATAACACCTAAGAGTTCTCTTATTTCAGGACCAACCAAATTCTGACCTCCATCGCCACGAGTCATAGAAAGATAACCGGTTCTAGCGTGTAACTCATTAGATAAATAAGAGATCAATCTAGTGTTTTCATCATCTGGATGTGCTGCTATATAAAGAACACTTCCTAAAAAGTTAAGTTTTTTAATAGCTTGATGAATCTCTGCAGCGTTTAATTTCTGAGGAGCTTGAGCATGTAAATTGGTAAAAGTAAGGCAGAGTAAAAGCGCAAAAATTTTTTTCATTTGAAGGCATTGTTTTTCAAGTACTTCAAATATATAAACTTTATAGCTGTTGACTTATAAGATAAGGGGTTTAACTACAACGAATCTTTACCTTCATCTAAGTACACATCTTTTTGTACCAATGTGACCGCTTTTTGAAGTATCAGATTGTTAGGGTAGGTGGTAAGCTCACCTTCATCATTTCTTAAGTGTAAATGAAACGCTTTAATATCTTCTATAACCGCTTCTATAGGAATGTCTTTATCATGGATTCTAATTTTATCTCCAATTTTATAAGGAAAAGAAAAGAATAAGATAATCCCGGAAGTAATATTGCTCAAGATAGACCAAATAGCAAATAAAGCAACGCCAATTACGGCAAATACCGATGAAAAGATCAAAGAGATTTGTTGCATCCCCATTCCCCATGCAATAGAAAGAAGGAAAAAAGCAATTAAAATCATTAAAATATTGATGTATTTAAACATCAATCTAGTACGTGTAATATTAATCTCACTTCTCTTTCCAACCCTATGAGCGGCTTGTTTTAAGATAAACTGAAAGATTATGAGCAGCACAATTATGGCAATTGTATACCCTATTTCAATTTTATAAGTGGTGAATATTTCGTACATCAATCTAATTTAAGCGTGTCTCGCAAAGGTAAATCTTTATTAGAATTTTTGTTCCAATAATCAATTTTTATAGTCTTCATTTTTATTGCGGAAGTAATGAATTCTTTCTTGTCACTATTCCATATTTCCTCCCATTTTTCGATACTATAGGGGAATTGATTATTGTAATAAATTTTCAATACTCTATTCAGTTCAGGATAATGGATTTTATAAACAGATAATTCGTCTTTTTGATAAAATTCTGCAAAAGCTGAATATGGTTTAATGGTTTTATGATTTAATAATAAGAATTCTAACGATGGCATTATCTCAAGATCGCCGGTTGGTAATTTATTTGGATCTATTTTTAACTGTGTCCAAATCTCATTTTCTAACCAAGTTTGTTCTATTGTTAATTCTTGATCTGCTTGTCCTTCAAAATAAGTATGAGTTTGTATTTCAAATCTAGACCTATTGTTTAGCTGAGCATACATTTGCCCACACCATTCTTGAGTAGTAGCTGTTGCTTTTAAGGCATGTTGTTGTTCATTTAAGGGGTAAAAGGTACTCTGCATGATAGCATAAGGATAAATACCGGTGGTAAACTTTTTAACGCTATTTAATTTTAAAACTGGAGACGTTTTTTCGCTTTGTTGATTTGCTTTAACTTGTTCTGAAGTATTAAAATCTTCAGTAACAAAAATAAGCGTAGAAGTTCCTTTTCTCTGTTCTCCGTATCTGGATTGATATAACTGGTATGAAGTGATCTCTGCTTTTCCTGAAAACCAATATTCTTTAAATTCTGAACTGAGATCTCTTTCTACGTTTTTGCTTTCCTTTTTCACCTCCTGCTTACAAGCATTGAAAATAGTTAAGAGAAGTAGAAAGATCAGAAAATTTGAAAATCTCATGACAGGTTTTTTATAAAATTACAAAATCTAAAGCTTGGCTATTTCTACCAGATTTTTATACACCAAATGTGTAGGCATTCCAACCACATTAAAATAGCTACCTTCTACATTGGTAATACCAATTAAACCAATCCATTCCTGAATTCCGTATGCTCCGGCTTTATCAAAAGGTTCAAAATTTTCTATGTAATAGATAATTTCATCTTCGCTAAGTTTTTTAAAAGTTACGTTGGTTATATCGTGAACGGTTCTTTGCATTTCTGAAGTAGTAAATGTTACCGAAGTTATTACCTCGTGAGTTTTCCCCGAAAGTGAATCCAGCATATTAAAAGCATCTGTAGCATCTTCAGGTTTTCCCAGAGCTTTCTCTTCATGCCACACAATAGTATCGCTGGTAATGAGAATATCATGAAACGCCAATTCATCTTTAATAGCTTCAGCTTTTAATTCAGAAAGAAAATTAGTGATCTCATAAGATGTCAATTCTGGAGGGTAAATTTCTTCTACCGGTTTTAATTTAACCGTAAATGGAATGTCTAATTCCTTTAAAAACTGATGTCTTCTCGGAGAACCGGAAGCAAGAATAACGTTGTGTCGTCTTAAAATATCTTTCAACATAATTTATAGTAATATGAATTGATACAGGGCAATAGATAAAAGCCCAAACATCATAATTAATTTTAAAGTGTTACTTAAGTGGGCGTACTGTTTTTCGGTTTTAGCTGATAGTAGCTTAGAAATAAAATAAAGCAGCGGTCCTACAATTAAGAATAATGCATAACAAACCGCATAACTGTTTTCATAGAGATACTCGTACATATAATAAATGATCAAGCATATTGGTATTAAACTGATAGCAGCAATTACTTTATTGGCTCTCTCTTTTCCTAAAGCAATTGGCAGCGAATTTCTTCCAGTATTAAAATCTCCTTTTACATCTTGTTGATCTTTTACCATCTCTCTAAGCCAATTTATTAGAAAAGCGAAAAAGGCATAATCTAAAAGAATAGAAAATATAACCGCTTGAGTTGCTCTATTTCCTGGAGTGATAGCTGGCAATAGATCATATAAACCTAAAATTAATATAACCATAGATACTAAGCTACTAATCAGTAAATTGCCTGCAATAATTATATTTTTTAAATAGGTTGCGTAAAGATATAAAAGTGCAGATATAATTATAAATATTGCTGAAAATCCCGGCCTTGAAATAAGGTTAGAAAGATAAAATCCTATGCCGACACCGATGATAGAAAAAGCGATATAGAAATTGTATCCTGTCTTTTCAGAAATCTTATTTCCTATAATCACTTTCCTTGGGTTATTGATGGTATCGGTCTCCACATCATAAATATCATTAATCACATTTCCGGCAGCCGCAATACTCAAGGTTGCAATACAAAGTAAGATGAACTGAAAATTACTTAATGTGGTAGCAATCCCAAATCTTTCGAATAAAAAGTATTTTATAAAGATTTGTGTGAGAATGATAAGAATGAGGTTAGGATACCTAATAAGTTTTAGGGTAGAATAGAACATGGTTTTTTAATTAGAAACAAATTTTAAACCTATAAGGGACATGATTAAAGTGCTTAAAAAAAATAGTCTCCAGAATGTTGCTGGTTCTTTAAAAATAAAAATTCCAAGAAGTACAGTGCCTATGGCACCAATTCCTGTCCATACAGCATAAGCAGTTCCTATTGGTAAATTTTGAGTAGCCTTATAAAGCAACGTCATGCTACAGGTAAGCGCAATAAGAAAACCGATAAGCCAATAATTGCTGGCTGCTCCGGTACTAAATTTGGCTTTTCCTAAGCAAAAAGCAAAGGCTACTTCAAATAGACCTGCAATAACTAATAAAATCCAACTCATAAAGCATCGCTATTATTCATCCATTTACCTTGTACTTTTAGTACTTGCTCTATAACGTCTCTTACGCAACCTTTACCTCCTTTTTTATGAGATACATATCTGCTAATCTCCTTAACTTCTGGAGCCGCATCTTGTGGGCAACAAGGCATTCCAATCATTTTCATTACATATAAATCTGGAATATCGTCTCCCATGTATAGAATGTTCTCTTTATTAAGATTATAAATATCAATGAACTCATCTAATATTTCCACTTTATCTTGAACACCTAAATAGATGTCTGTAATTCCTAGATCTCTTAACCGTTTGCGAACACCTTCATTTTTTCCTCCGGAGATAATACAAACTGTAAAACCTTCTTTAACTGCAGTTTTAAGAGCATAGCCATCTTTAATATTCATGCTTCTTAAAAGCTCGCCATCTGTACTAATTTGAATGGTTCCATCGGTTAATACTCCATCTACGTCAAAGATGAAAGTGTCTACATGATTCAGGTATTCTTTATAATTCTTTTCCATGGAGGTCTTGAATAGATTTGGTTATAATTTTATAGATCTCTTGCTGCTTTTTAGTTATCAGCTTTTGATGATTACTTAGTACTTCTTGATCGTTTCTTTTAGCAGGTCCGGTTTGAGCTGCAAAAGGTCCAATTTTGGTCGCTTTTTCTGCCGTTTCAATCATTAAAGGATGAAGAATTTCAAAAGGAACATCATTTTCATTGCAAATTTCTTCTCCAACGGTATACAAGTAATTCGCAAAGTTGCTAACAAATACAGCTGCAACATGTAATTTTTTGCGTTGAACAGAATCTATGCGATATACTTTATCTGAAATTTCTTGAGCTAATTGTTCCAAAAGATCTTCATCCATGTTATTATTAGCTTCTATACAAATAGGAACAGTTTTAAAATTAACATCTTTATTCTTAGAGAAAGTTTGTAGCGGATAAAAGACACCGCATCTTGCTAAATCTTTTAAAACCGCTATAGATGTTGCTCCTGATGTATGTGCTACTAGTGCATCGATAGAACTTAAAGATTTTGCAACGTCTGCTATAATATCATCTTTTAATGCTAAAATATAAAGTTGGGCAGATTTTAAATTTTTTAAGTTTGAAGTTGTATCTACTTTACCATCAAAAAAACCAAGATTCTCTTTGGTTCTATTATACACCTGAATGATCTGAAAATTTTCTGAATTTTCTAATGCTTTAAAAAGGTGTGTAGCAACATTTCCTGCGCCAAGTAATACAATGCTAATCATTCGGCTAAAATACCAAAAAATCTAACCTTAAAAATGAAAGTACTTATTTTCATTGCGTATAGATTCTTTCATTTTTGCTTAATAATTCAGTATGAAAAACTTTTAGAGAAATTATTTTATAAAAATTTATAGTGTTAATAAAGAATTATTTGAACTCTCTTTTAAGAATATAGATGTAGATAGTTAATTGTTAAGTTTCTATTTGTTGAATAATCTGTAAATACGATGCTAAAATATAAAAATATAGCAGCCTTAAAATTTGATTAAGATGTAGGAATTGTCTTTTATTAAAGGGTTTTAAGTGTTTAAATTTCGTTAAATTTGCAGCGTTTTAAAGAAGTTTTAAATGCAAAAAAAAATAGCGTCTGTCTTGTTCTCTACCCGAATAATGGCAGTCTTGTTCATTGTCTTCGCCATATCAATGGCTTTAGGAACCTTTATTGAAAGTTGGTATAGCATAGAAACCGCAAGAGTATTGATTTACAATACTTGGTGGTTTGAAGGAATTATGGTATTTTTCGTAATCAACTTTTGTGGAAACATCGTGCGATTTAACATGCATAAGCGCGAAAAATGGTCCTCTTTAGTAATTCACTTATCATTCATTTTCATTCTTATTGGAGCTTTTATAACTAGATATATTAGTTATGAGGGAATTATGCCTATAAGAGAAGGGGAGACCACTAATATGTTCTTTTCAGAAAGAACTTATTTAAAGTTGAGCATGGATGGAGAGATTGATGGAGAGCCAAGGCGTAGAACTGTTGAAGAAGCGGTGCTTTTAGCATCGGAAACAGAAAATGATTTTGATATTTCTACCGATTTTAACGGCCAGCCTGTAAGTGTTGAGGTTATTAATTATATCCGTGGAGCAGAGAATGGATTAGTTCTTAGCGAAAATGGTGATAATTATCTAAAAATTGTAGAAGCTGGTAGTGGAGAAAGACATGATCATTATCTAAAAGAAGGAGAAGTAACCAGTTTACACAACATACTTTTTGCTTATAATAAGCCAACTCAAGGTGCTGTTAATATTACAGTTAATGAAGAAGATGGTACCTATTCTGTAAATTCTCCTTTTGAGGGAGATTTTATGAGAATGGCAGATCAATTTAAGGGTGCTGTGGTTGCAGATAGTACACAAGCCTTAATGTTGAGATCTCTTTACAATGTAGGAGGAATGCAATTTGTAGTACCAGAGCCGGTTGCTCGTGGAACGTATGATATAGTTCCAACCAAAGAAAAGAACAAAACGCAGCCAGATGCGGTTGTGCTAAAGGTTTCTACCGGTGGCGAGTCTAAAACTGTAAAAATGCTTGGTAAGAAAGGAATGATCTATCCACCTGAAGACTTAACGCTTGGTGGACTGGATATTCACTTAAACTATGGATCCAAAGAAATGGAGCTTCCTTTTTCTCTTAAATTAAACGATTTTATAGCAGATAAATATCCGGGTACAGAAAATAATCCAACCCCGCGTTATTCATCTTTTAAAAGTAAAGTACAGCTAATAAGACTTGATGGAGCAACGGAGTCTCACGATATATTTATGAATAACATTTTAGATACCGATGGATATCGCTTCTTTCAAGCTTCTTTTGATCCTGATGAAAAAGGAACAGTGTTATCTGTAAATCATGATTTCTGGGGAACCAACATTACCTACGCCGGATATTACTTATTGTACTTAGGATTAATGCTGATTTTATTTGATAAAGGAAGCAGATTTGGAAAATTGAAAGTCATGTTAGACAAAGTAAAAGCGAAGAAGGCAAAAATGCTCACCATTTTAGCTTTCTTAATGATTTCTTTTAGTGGTTTCTCTCAAACAGCAGCCTCTCAAGAACCAGATACACATGCTCATACAGATAAGAATCAAGCGGTGCTAGATTCGCTTTTAAAGAGCAGTGCGGTGCCAGAAGAGCATGCAGAAATGTTTGGAAAATTGGTAATTCAGGATGCTAGCGGTAGAATGAAGCCAGCCAACACTTTTTCTTCAGAATTAATTAGAAAATTAAGCCATAAAGATTCTTATGAAGATTTGAATGCAGATCAGATCTTGATCTCCATGACAGAAAATCCTGGCTTATGGTATAATGCTCCGTTAATCTATATAAAACCTAAAAACGATAGTATTAGAAAATTACTAGAAGTTAGCGTAGATAAGGAGTACTTATCTATGACAGATTTCTTTGATGGAACAGGAGCCTATAAATTAGCTCCGTATTTGGAAGACGCGTATCAATCTGCAGTACCTAACAGTTTTGAAACTGATTTTATAGAAACCGATAAAAAAGTGAATTTACTATTTAATGCTTTAAATGGTAAAATGCTTAGAATATTCCCAATTCCTGGTGATAATAATAATAAATGGGTTGCCTATCCAGAAGTAGCAGAATCTGGTTTTACGGGAATAGATTCTGTTTATGCACAACAAGTACTTCCTATTTACATGAGCACTTTAGATGCTGCCAGAGATTCTGGAGATTATGCACAAGCTGAAGATCTTTTGAAAAGTATAAAAGGCTTCCAGAAAAAATATGGAAGTGATGTAATGCCCTCTGAAAGAAAGATAGATGCAGAAGTGCTTTATAATAAATTAAACATTTTCGAAGGTTTATTTGTTTGGTATCTACTTGCAGGACTTGTAATGTTCATTTTTGTAATGTTTCAAATCTTTAAAGATTCCAAGGCAATAAGAACGTTGGTTAAGATTAGTGCTTTTGCAATTCTTGGACTTTTTATTTTGCATACTCTTGGTTTGGCTGCAAGATGGTATATCTCGGGGCATGCTCCTTGGAGTAACGCTTATGAATCTATGATCTATGTAGCTTGGGCTACCATGTTCTTTGGTCTAGCATTCGGAAGAAAAAGTTATCTAACCTTGGCATCTACTGCGTTTGTGGCATCCATAATCTTGATGATTGCTCATTGGAACTGGGTAGACCCTGCAATTGGCAATTTAGAACCGGTATTAAATTCTTACTGGTTAATGATACACGTTGCGGTAATTGTAGCAAGTTATGGTCCGTTTACCTTAGGGATGATCTTAGGAGCTGTTTCTCTTTTACTTATGGTTGTAACCAACGAGAAGAATAAAGAGAAGATGAACTTAAATATAAGAGAGATTACTATCATTACAGAATTGGCATTAACTGTTGGGATTGTAATGTTAACAATTGGTACTTTTCTAGGAGGCCAATGGGCTAATGAGAGTTGGGGTAGATATTGGGGATGGGACCCTAAGGAAACTTGGGCACTTATTAGTGTGATGGTTTATGCCTTTGTTATACACATGAGATTAGTTCCTGGGCTAAAAAGTAAATGGATTTTCAACTTTATGTCTATCGTAGCTTACTCAAGCATTATGATGACCTATTTTGGTGTTAACTTTTATCTTGCCGGGTTGCATTCTTATGCTAGTGGAGATAAAGTAATTACGCCTACTTTTGTTTATTATACGGTGGCAGGAGTTATTATTTTAGGTATCGTATCTTACATAAAGCATAAGAAGTATTATAAGAAAGAAACAAAGAAAAAGATTAAGGAATAAATTTTGATCTTATATATAACAAAAAAATCCTGCTTAGTGCAGGATTTTTTTATTGAAATTGGATTCAGATTATTTTAATCCTCCAACCATTTCTTTAGGTTGTACCCATTCATCAAATTCTTCTTTGGTTACATATCCTAGATTTACCGCTTCTTCTTTTAAAGTAGTTCCATTCTTATGAGCTGTATTAGCGATCTCTGCAGCTTTATAATATCCTATTTTGGTATTCAATGCAGTTACCAACATTAGAGAGTTATCTACCAGCTCCTTAATTCTTTTCTTATTTGGTTCTATACCACTTGCGCAATGCTCTTCAAATGAAATGCAGGCATCTCCTAATAATTGTGCACTTTGTAAAAAGTTTGCAGCCATTACAGGCTTAAATACATTCAATTCAAATTGACCTTGCATACCACCTACAGTAATTGCAACATCGTTACCCATTACTTGAGCGCAAACCATTGTTAAGGCTTCACATTGGGTAGGGTTTACTTTTCCTGGCATAATTGAAGATCCCGGCTCATTTGCAGGTATTTCAATTTCTCCAATTCCACTTCTAGGTCCAGAAGAAAGCATTCTAATATCATTAGCAATCTTATTTAAAGAAACAGCTAATTGTTTTAATGCTCCGTGAGATTCAACAAATGCATCATGTGCTGCAAGTGCTTCAAATTTATTTGGAGCAGAAGTAAAAGGAAGATCTGTAAATTTTGCTATAAATTCTGCCACGCGTTTAGAATATCCTTTTGGAGTATTAAGTCCTGTACCTACAGCAGTTCCTCCTAATGCTAATTCAGAAAGATGTGGTAGGGTATTTTCTAAAGCTCTAATCCCGTGATCTAATTGAGCTACATATCCGCTAAATTCTTGTCCTAAGGTTAGGGGAGTAGCATCCATAAAGTGAGTACGCCCAATCTTTACAACATCTTTGAAATCTTCAGACTTCTTTTTTAACGTATTTCTAAGTTTTTTAACTCCCGGTAAAGTAACTTCCATTACTTTCTTATAAGCTGCAATATGCATACCTGTTGGAAAAGTATCATTAGAAGATTGAGACTTATTAACGTCATCATTTGGCTGAAGTGTTTTTTCACCTTCTCCTATTACTTTTCCGGCTAGTTGATGTGCTCTGTTTGCTATAACTTCATTAACATTCATGTTACTTTGAGTTCCACTTCCAGTTTGCCAGATTACCAATGGAAACTGGTCATCCAATTTTCCGGCAAGAATCTCGTCGCAAACTTTAGCAATATGATCTCTTTTGTCTACAGGAAGAACTCCTAATTCACAATTTGTAAAAGCAGCTGCTTTTTTAAGATAGGCAAATCCGTATACAATTTCTAAAGGCATGCTTCCCGCAGCACCTATTTTAAAATTATTTTTAGAACGTTCAGTTTGGGCTCCCCAGAGTTTATCTGATTCCACCTTAACCTCTCCCATAGTATCTTTCTCTATTCTGTAGTCCATAGTTTTATAAAGTTTGATTACAAATTTACACGTTCATGATTTTTAAAGCTTTAAAAATTCTACAAAATTTTAAAATTTATGGTCTATTTAAATAAAAAATATAAAAAAGCTATTGAATTCAATAAATAACCAAAAATTTATATTTTTGTTGGCACAAGCAAAATAGAGTTACTATCTTTGCTCATATTTGAAAATCTCCTGAAATTATGTTTGAATTTGATCAATACCTTGGCTTTTTAGCTTTTCTTATTATTTTAACCATGGGATTTTGG
>Ga0209309_10002073_pt1 | contig 18837 bp, 22 predicted proteins | sample COGITO_mtgs_1204_2_FD_184807 | JGI IMG/M metagenome (GOLD analysis project Ga0209309, IMG submission 184807) | Pelagic marine microbial communities from North Sea - COGITO_mtgs_120412 (SPAdes) (version 2) | ecosystem: Environmental > Aquatic > Marine > Epipelagic ... | reverse complement strand
GGCGCGCCGTGCCCAGACCGATCCCACCCGCGACCGCATCAATGCGGCCTACAGCGTGATGTCGCATCTGGGCGGGGATTTGCCCGATTTCGAACAGGCCAGCCGCGCCCTGTTCGCGCAGGACCGCGCGGGCCTGACCGCCGCCATGCAAAACTGGCCGCCCGCCGTGTCGGATCACGTGGAATGGATGCTCGACCTACGCCCTAGCTAGCGCGCCCCCTTCCCACCGCCCGCGCGACGGTCTAGGTATTCGACAACACGAAAGGGTCGCCATGTCATTCTTCGGTAAGCTCAAGGACCGCTTGCTCAAGTCTTCCTCCAAACTGGAGGAAGGTCTGGACGCTATCGTTGAGGAGGCTCCGGCCCCCGAACCCCTTCCTGCCCCGACACCGGACCCGCAATCCGCGCCGGTTCCCTCGGATGCGCCGGCCCCCAAACCGGGCTTTCTGGCCCGCGCGCTGGGCCGTTCCGACGCGCCACGCCGTATCCTTGACGACGCGATGCTGGAAAGCCTTGAGGAGCTGCTGATCCAGTCCGATATGGGCGTCGAAACCTCCATCACCGTCGCCGCCGCCTTGGCCGAGGGACGGTTCGGAAAACGGTTGAGCACGCAGGAAATCAAGGATGCCTTGGCCGAGGAAATCTCGAAGATTATCGAACCGGTCGCCCGCCCCATGCCGCTGTACCCCCGCAAACCGCAGGTGGTGCTGGTTGTCGGCGTGAACGGCTCGGGCAAAACGACGACCATCGGCAAGCTGGCTTCGCAATTCCGCGCCGCCGGAAAAACCGTGGTGATCGCCGCGGGCGATACGTTCCGCGCCGCCGCCGTCGAACAGTTGCAGGTCTGGGGTGAGCGCGCCGGCGTTCCCGTGATGACCGCACCGCACGGCTCCGATCCCGCGTCCCTCGCCTATGATGCAATGGTCAAGGCCGAGGCTGACGGGGCCGACCTGCTGATGATCGACACTGCCGGCCGCCTGCAAAACCGCGCCGACTTGATGGAGGAGCTGGCAAAGATCGTCCGCGTCATCCGCAAAAAGGACCCCGACGCGCCGCACAACACCCTGCTGGTCCTCGACGCCTCCACTGGTCAAAACGCCATCGGTCAGGTCGAAACCTTCCGCAAGATTGCAGATGTGACCGGACTGGTGATGACCAAGCTGGACGGAACAGCCAAGGGCGGCGTGCTCGTCTCCCTCGCAGATCGCTTCGGCCTGCCGATCCACGCCATCGGCGTCGGCGAGAATATCGAGGATCTGCAACCCTTCGATCCAGACGAATTTGCCCGCGCGCTGACCGGCGCAGATGCTTGACATCCGCAACATCACCCGGCCGATTCCGGTCCGCGCTTCAGGGTTGGAACAGGGACCGGTCGCGTGATCTGCTCAATCGTCCGAGGACAGTTTCTGTCCAACGCGTGTTGTGATCTTGCTCAGCAACCACAGGACGATCAGCGCCATGATCGTCGCCTGAAGTGCCAGCATCAGCCGCCCCGTGCCGCAGGCCAGCCCGATCGCCCCGGCCAGCCACATGCCCGCGCCGGTGGTCAGACCCTTCACCTTGCCTCCCGACGTGATGATCGAACCTGCGGCCAGAAAGGCGACACCCGCCGTCACCGCCTCGATCAGGCGCAGGGGGTCGAACTGCACGTTGTCGCCCCCCGCGATTCCCATCAACTCGAACGAGATCAACGCGAACAAGCATGCCGCGAGCGAGATCATAATATGGGTGCGCAGGCCCGCCGGATGCTCGTCCGCCTCCCGCTCAAGCCCGATGATACCCCCGAACACCAGCGCGGCCAGCATCCGCAACATCGCAATGGCAGGCGGGATGGTCGCGTCCGGATCGACGAATTCGGCGACAAGTGTATCGAACATCGGGTCTTCTCATCAGTTCGGGTCTGTTCGGGAACAGGTAATCCGGATCACGAGCTCGTCCACGCCCTCCGGATAAAGACCACCGGAATCAGGGGCCGGTTTGTCGCGCGATGCGCCCGGTTTACCGCAATACCCGACCGTTTTCGTACGCAGCCACACCGCAGCCGCTATGCAGCCGCATCGCAGCACCCGGTTTTTTCGAGATTTCCACCCAAATGACCGATTGGATCGCGGGTATCGAGGGCACAGCCGCAGGCCACCAAATGGCGATGATCCTCGCCCTCACCTCCGCCGTTGCCCATGCGATGTTCGGCGCCTTGCAAAAGGGCCGCCACGACCCGTGGCTGACCCGTGGCGCAATTGATATATCCTACGGAATCATGGCGTTACCGATTGCACTGTTCGTGTTTCCGCTGCCAACACCGCAACTGTGGCTGGTGCTGCTGGGCGTTTTCGTGATCCACGCCGCCTATAAATGGCTGCTGGCAATGGCCTATTCACGCGGCGCCTACACGGTTGTTTATCCCGTCGTGCGCGGCACCGCCCCCATCGTCACCGTCCTCGCCGCCGGCATCGTGTTTCAGGAACATTTCACTGCCCTGCAATGGGGCGGTACAGCGTTGCTATCATTGGCAATTCTGGGGCTCGCAGGCGTGAACTTACGCGCTGCAACCGTGGGCCGGAATGCCCTGTGGGCGGCGCTAGGATTGGCTGCAATCACCGGCGTTTTGACCTCATTCTACACAATCTACGACGCCTTCGGCATCCGCTTGGCCGAAAACGCATTCACCTTTCTGGCGTGGTTTTTCGTGGTCGATGGCCTTGGCCTATTTCCATGGGTGGCGCTAGCGCGTTGGAAACGCATGGAAAACCGCCCCGACCCCGGCCCCCTGATGCTGCGCGGCTTCGTCGGGGGCCTTCTGGGCTTCGTCAGTTTCGGTGCAGTGATGCTGGCCACCCGCCTTGATAAAGTCGGCGAAGCAGCTGTTTTACGCGAAACCTCAACCGTCTTTGCTGCCGCAATCGGCTGGATTTTCCTGCGCGAACATGTAGGACCTACCCGCGCCGCCTTAATGGCGCTCATCGCCGCCGGTGCGGTCCTCGTAGAACTAGGAGGCTGACATGGCCGAAGAGAAAAAACTCAATCCTATCCTGAAGTTAGTGTTAGAGATTGGTCCCGTCGCGGTCTACTTTCTGGCCTATCGCAGGTTCGCCGATCAAAGCGTGACCTACGCCGGAACCGAATATTCCGGCATCGTCGCGGCCACCGCGATCTTCGTTCCGCTGATCCTGTTGTCGCTGGCGGTCAGCTGGGCGCTAACCCGCACGCTACCCCGTATGGCCGTGTTTACAGCCATCATCGTGGTGGTGTTCGGCGGCCTTACAGTTTGGCTGAACGATGATACATTCACCAAAATGCGCCCGACAGTGGTGTATAGCTTGTTCGCCTTCATCCTCGGATTTGGTATCTGGGTGCAGGGTCGCAGCTATTTACGCTATCTGATGGGTGAGGTTATGCCTCTGACCGAGCAGGGCTGGATGCTATTCACCCGCAACTGGGTGTTTTTCTTTGCTGCGATGGCCGTCTTCAACGAATTCACATGGCGTTTTCTGGGTGAGGAAGCGTGGATATGGCTCGACACGTTCGGCCAAATGATCCTGACATTCATCTTCCTCGCGACGCAGTTCCCGCTACTGAACCGCCATAGTGATGAAGATAAGGACTAATATCAAAAACGCAGGGCAGCTATGCTTACTTTGCATGCGACAATGGTGGGCTAGGCTGTACTGTTCCTGAATGCTTTTCCTTCGCGGTATTTTTCTCAAAATAGCCTCGGTCGCCGTGTTCGTATGCATGTCGGCGATCGTGAAAGCTGTGTCTGATACCATTCCAGCGGGTGAAACGGTGTTTTTCCGCTCGATATTCGCAGTTCCGGTGATTCTGGCGTGGATGATGCTGCGCCACGATAACTTCCGCGACGGTCTGAAAACCGCGAACCCGATGTCGCATTTGTGGCGCGGGTTGGTCGGCACCACGGCGATGGCGCTGACATTCACCGGCTTGGGCCTGCTGCCCTTGCCCGAGGTTACGGCCATCGGCTATGCCGCGCCGCTATTTGCCGTCATCCTCGCTGCGATGTTCCTAGGCGAGCAGGTGCGCCTGGTGCGGCTAACAGCGGTTGGCATGGGTCTGGTCGGTGTTGCGATCGTTCTGTCGCCCCGCCTGACCAAATTCAACGCTGACGGCCTGACTGATTCGGAGACCTTGGGCGCAGTCATTGTGCTGGCTTCAGCCGTATTCGTCGCCTTAGCCCATGTTTTCATTCGTAAACTGGTGGCGACGGAAAAAACCACGTCCATCACATTCTGGTTTTCAATCACGGCCAGCGTGCTGTCGCTGACGACGATTCCGTTCGGTTGGGTGATGCCAGATCTATATACATTCGGCCTGCTGGTCGGGGCGGGACTGCTGGGCGGCGTAGGGCAAATCCTGCTGACCTCGGCCTATCGCTACGCGCCGACTGCGGTGATTGCGCCGTTTGATTATGCCTCGATGATTTTTGCGCTGATCCTTGGCTACGGCCTGTTCGGAGAGGTGCCAACCGGCCGCACGCTGATTGGCGCGGCCATCGTGGTTGCCGCCGGATTGCTGATTATCTGGCGTGAACAGGCGCTGGGGTTGGAGCGTAAGGGCCAGCGCCGTGCGCAAACACCCCAAGGCTAAGGCTTGCCCGCGTGGCCTGACCCCGTTACCCCTCCGCCAACGGAGGATGCCATGCTGATCTACAAGATTTTTCGACAGTCCGAATGGGATGATCTGGTTGCTGCGGGCGAAACCGCCGGTGCGCCAATCGACTTGATCGACGGCTATATCCACTTTTCCACCGCCGCAACGGTGCGTGAAACAGCGGCGAAACACTTCGCAGGGGCCGAGGGGCTGATCCTCGCCACTGTCGAGTCCGACCGCATTGCCGACGCCTTGAAGTGGGAGGTCAGTCGCGGTGGCGCCGAGTTTCCGCACCTGTATCGCAAGCTGCTGTTGACCGAGGTGCAGTCCCACGCGCCCCTACCATTGCACGACGGCGTCCACGTCTTTGCGGAGGGGATCGCATGATCGAACGCACCGCGCTGGCGCTGCTACGGCAAATCGATCCGGAACAGGCGCACCGCGTCGCCATCCACGCCCTGCGTGCTGGTCTGGTGCCGCGCCCCGGTCCGGTGACCTCACCGCGGCTTGCCACCAGCATCGCAGGCATTGATCTGCCCAACCCGCTGGGCGTCGCCGCTGGCTTCGACAAAAACGCCGAGGCTGTGGATTCCCTGTCGATGAGCGGCCTTGGCTTCGTCGAAATCGGCGCCGCCACACCGCGCCCGCAGCCCGGCAACCCCAAACCACGCTTGTTCCGCCTGACCGAGGATCGTGCCGTCATCAACCGCTTTGGGTTTAACAATGACGGGATGGAGGTGATCGCCGCCCGCCTTGAAAAGCGTAAGCGCCCGGGCGTTGTTGGCCTGAACCTTGGCGCGAACAAGGACAGCACCGACCGCGCCGACGATTTCGCGCGCGTGCTGGCCCATGCCGGCCCGTTCATCGATTTTGCGACCGTCAACGTCTCCTCGCCCAACACCGAAAAGCTGCGTGATCTGCAAGGGGCGGAGGCTTTGGCCAGCCTGCTCGACGGGGTGATGCGCGCCCGCGGCGGGTTGGAGCGCCGCATTCCCGTGTTCCTGAAAATCGCACCGGATATGGACAGCACTGCCTTGGCCGAGCTGTGCGATGTGGCGCGATCTGCCAAACTGGATGCGATCATCGCCACCAACACCACCCTGCGACGTGACGGCCTGACCAGCGCCCATGCGGCTGAGGCAGGCGGTCTGTCGGGCGCACCGCTGCGCGATCTGGCGCAACAGGTGCTGGCCGATGTGTATCGCCTGACCGGGGGCGCTATTCCCCTGATCGGGGTCGGGGGCATTGCCACCGGCGCTGACGCCTATGCGCGCATCCGCGCCGGCGCATCGGCACTGCAACTCTACAGCGCGCTAGTTTACGGCGGTATGGGCCTGATTGCGACGATCCTGCATGATCTGGAGGCTCTGCTAGCCCGCGACGGCTTTGCCACTGTAGCCGATGCGGTGGGCGTCGATGCGGCCTGACGCACCCGTGACCTTGGTGCGCTTGCGTGTGCGCCGACCGGCGGCTAAATCGGTCGCATGAGTATTTGGGCATTCGCTAACCCCGCGCGGTTCACCCGCCTTGTCAGTCGCATCCTGCCTTGGGTGGCGGGGGCGGCGGCGCTGTGCCTTGGCGTGGGGTTGATCTGGGGGTTCTTTTTCACCCCCGATGATTTCCGTCAGGGATCAACGGTCAAGATTATCTACATCCATGTTCCGGCGGCATTCATCGCGATCAACGCATGGTTTATGATGTTCGTCATGTCGCTGATCTGGCTGATACGTCGCCACCACGTCAGCGCACTGGCCGCCCGCGCCGCTGCGCCCATCGGGGCGGTGATGACGCTGGTTGCCCTGCTGACAGGGGCGATCTGGGGCCAGCCGATGTGGGGAACGTGGTGGGAATGGGACCCACGGCTGACATCCTTCCTGATCCTATTCGTGTTTTATCTGGGCTATATTGCTCTGTGGCAGGCGGTGGATGAACCGGACACGGCGGCTGATTTGACGGCGATCCTGTGCCTTGTCGGATCGGTCTTTGCGCTGTTGTCGCGCTATGCCGTGCTGATCTGGAACCAGGGTTTGCATCAGGGCGCATCGCTCAGCGTGGATAAGGAGGAAAACGTCGCGGATGTTTTCTACCAACCGCTGCTGTTTGCGATAGCCGGATTTGTGCTGCTGTTTATCGCGCTGGTCCTGCTGCGCACCCGAACCGAAATTCGCGCCCGCCGTTTGCGCGCGCTGATGCTGCGTGAGGTGGCGTGATGCTGGGACAATATGCGCCCTTTGTTTTAGCTGCCTATGGCGTCACCATCTTGCTGGTCGGCGGGCTGGTCGTGTCGTCCGTCATCCGCTCGGCCAAGGTACGCGCGGCCCTTGAAAAGGTAGAACGCACCCGTGGCTAAATCCAAACTCTCTCCAATCCTCATCGTGCCGGTGCTTGCTGCGGCGATCCTCGGGACGTTCCTGTGGGCGATGTTGCGCGAAAATCCGGGTGAGCTGCCCTCGCAGTTCCTGACCCAAACCGCGCCGCCCCTTGATATCGAACCGTTTGATGCCCCGCTGCCGGAATTGGGTGGTGAGGTGATGCTGGTCAATTTCTGGGCCAGCTGGTGCGGCCCCTGCCGGATCGAACATCCCGCGTTGATGGACCTGGCTGCCGAGGGGATCGAGATCATCGGCGTGAATTACAAGGACGACCCCGATAATGCCCGCGCCTTCCTTGAGGAACTGGGCGACCCCTTCGTTGCGGTTGGTGCCGATACCAATGGCCGGACAGGCATTGAGTGGGGGCTGTACGGCGTGCCGGAAACCTTTGTGATTGATCGTGAGGGGCGCATCGTTCTGCGCTTTCCCGGCCCGATTACACCAGGCGTTCTAGAACAGCGCATCCGCCCGGCAATTGAGTCGGCCCGCTAATCTGCCGCACTGTCAGGCACACCCAGATCAGGTTCCAGCCACCCCAGTTGCCGCCGCATGGCGGTGCGGGCCAGCTTTAACGTCATCGCCCTACGACGGGCAGCGGCCATTTTATCCAGCGGTGCCTCACGCACGATAGCGGCGTCGAATCGATCCGCGATGATCAATCCGGTTTCGTTTGGCAAAACCTCGACCGGAAAATCCTTCGGTACGGCCCAGAAAAACCTGTCGCACCATTCCAGATATCCCTGCCATTTCGTGTCGGTGCGAAAATCGGTGAGCGAGCTTTTGCACTCCACAATCCAGATTTCCCCCTTGGCACTTAACGCGATCACATCGACGCGCAGCCCGCGCACAGGCACGAATTCGGTCAGGGCTGTCATGTTCAACGTGTCGAGGTGACGCCACACGCCGCGTGCGATCTCGAATCCGGGGGCCATAGGTTCAATCATGTGCCCATTGGAACGTAGCGGGAACGTGCCGTCAATATCAGACTCCATCCCCCTTGCATCCTGCCACCATCGGCATAACTTGTTGCGTGGCGGGTGCTGTTCTTCACGTGAGGGTGCTACATTCACGAGGCCTTACTTTTTCTTGAGGGAACTGGCTCTGCGACTGGTCCTGGCCTATCGCACCTGGTGCCCACCTGGTTTTCCAGGTCCCGAGAATAAGTTGCCTAACGGTCGCTACGGGCCCGCCACCTATTTCCTCTAGCTCCACGCGATTGCGCCCGTTAGCGTCGCGGGATGAGCGATATAAAATCAGATCAGCGCAAACGCGCCTTTGCAGCACGTAAAGTGGCCCATGCAGACGGGCAGGGGGATGCGACGCAGCATCTGCTGGCCGAGGTTTTGCGCCAACCGCCGGGCATCATCGCGGCGTATATGCCGATCCGCACGGAAATCGACACGATGCCCGCCATGCTCGCACTGGCCGGTATGGGGCATGTGATCTGCGTTCCGGTGATCGTGGCCAAGGCGCAGCCGCTGGAATTCCACGTCTGGACCCCTGACACCCCGATGATCGCCGGTCCGTTCGGCGCACAAATCCCTGCAAAGGCCGAGGTGGTGCAGCCCGACACCCTGATCGTACCGCTGGTGGCATACGATGAGACCGGCAACCGCCTGGGCTATGGCGGCGGGTTTTACGACCGCTCATTGGAGCGCCTGCGGGCCATGAAACCCGTGCGGGCCATCGGCTTTGCCTTTGCGCAACAGCAGATGCCCCTGGCCCCCGAACCCACGGATCAGCGGCTGGACGTGATCGTGACGCAGCGCGGCTCTCTTGCGCCGCCAGCGGTCAACGGCTAAGCCCCGATTATGCGTATACTCTTTCTAGGCGATGTCATGGGCCGTTCAGGCCGTCGCGCGATAACCGAGGGCCTCGCCGACCTTCGCGCGCGCCTGAAAACCGATTTCGTCGTGGTAAACGGTGAGAACGCGTCCGGCGGCATGGGCCTGACCGGCAGCCACGCCAACCTGCTGTTCGATGCAGGTGCGGATTGCGTGACGCTGGGCGATCATTCCTTTGATCAAAAGGACATGCTGACCCACATTGGCGGCGATGATCGTATTCTGCGCCCGCTGAATTTCGCCAAGGACGCACCGGGCCGTGGCGCACGCGTGTTCGAGGTCAGCCGCGGCCGCTCCATCCTCGTTTTGCAGGCCTTGGGTCAGGTGTTTATGAAACGCCCCTTCGCGGACCCGTTTTCCGCTATTGAGGCGGAGCTGAAGCGCGTTCCCATGGGCGCGCGCGTCAATGCCACACTGGTCGATTTCCACGCAGAGGCAACCAGCGAGAAAATGGCGATGGGCCACTGGTGCGACGGCCGCGCCAGCATGGTTGTCGGCACGCACACCCACGTTCCCACCGGCGATGCGCAAATCCTGACCAAGGGTACGGCCTATATGACGGATGCAGGCATGTGCGGCGATTATGACAGCGTGATCGGCATGGAAAAGGGTGAGCCGATGCGCCGGTTCATCACCGGTATGCAGAAAACCCGATTCACCCCGGCTGAGGGGTCCGCGACCCTGTCCGGTTTCTTTGTCGAAACAGATGATCGGACCGGCAAAGCGAAATCATGCCAGCCGATCCGCGTCGGCGGACGTTTGGCAGAATCACTTCCCGACGCGGGTTAAACCCGACCCGCGTTGTGCTGGTGGCCCCTTAGATCACCACTTGAGTGACTCGCGCCGCTGCGCCATTGTCAGTCGAATGCGCTGCAAAGGGTGCCTGAATGATTGAGCTGATGTCCTTCGAATATGCCGGCGCGATTGCAGGTTTGCTGATCGTTGTTGCGATGTTCGGCCTGTTTCTGACAGAACGCTGGCCGGTGGAGGTTGTGGCCATGGTCGCGGCCAGCACCATGGTTGTCACCGGATTGGTGGGGCAGGATGCAGTGCTGTCCTCCATCGCCAACCCCGCGCCGTGGACCATTGCGGCGATGTTTATCCTCAGCGGGGCGCTGGTGCGCACGGGCGCGCTGGCGGCATTGTCACTGCAAATCGCCGCGCAGGCGGATCGACGACCTGCGGCGGTGATCGGCGGGCTTGCTGCATTCACGGTCATCGCCTCTGCATTCATGAACAATACGCCTGTGGTGGTGATGCTGATCCCCGTGGTGGTCGGCCTGTGCCAGCGTCTGGGCTTCGCCCCGTCCAAGCTGCTGATCCCGTTGAGCTATACTGCCATCCTCGGCGGGTTGCTGACGCTGATCGGCACGTCCACAAACCTGTTGGTTGACGGCGTCGCGCGTGAGGCAGGCCTGGCCCCCTTCACCCTGTTCGAGATTACGCCGCTTGGCATCATTCTGGTCATCGTCGGCCTGATTTACATGCGCATCTTTGGCCCGATCCTGCTGCCCGAACGCCAGTCGATGGCGGGCTTTCTGACGGATCGCAAATCACAGAAATTCTTTACCGAGGTCGCAATCCCTGCCGGTTCACGCCTTGTGGGCCGCAAGGTGATGGAGATCGAGCTGTTTCGCCATGACGGCATGCGCGTGATCGACGTGCTGCGCGGCGATGCCTCCCTGCGCCGGAACTTCCCCGAGGTAGAACTGCACGACGGCGATCGCGTTGTCCTGCGAACTGCGGTGAATGAGCTGTTGGGCCTAAAGGAAAGCCCGGATGTTGTGATGGTAGACAGCGTCGATGGCCGCCGCATGGTCACGGTTGAGGCGCTGATCTCCCCCGGTTGCCGTCTGGTAGGCCGCACGCTGGGCGGGCTGCGCTTGCGGCGGCGCTACGGTGTATACCCGCTTGCGATCCACCGGCGTAACCAGAACCTTGGCCGCCAGATGGACGACGTGATCGTGCGCGTCGGTGACACCCTGCTGATGGAGGGCGACCCAGAGGATATCCAGCGTCTGGCGCGTGATGTCGATCTGGTGAACCTCGCCGAACCGGTTGAACGCCCCTACCGCCGCACCCATTCGCCCATCGTGCTATGCGTGCTGATCGGCGTTGTGGCGCTGGCTACATTCGGTGTGGCGCCGATCCACATCCTCGGGCTGATCGGCGTCGCCATCGTGCTGGCCGCGCGCGCGATTGACAGTGATGAGGCAATGGACTTCGTCGATGGTCGCCTGCTGGCGCTGATCTTCTCGATGCTGATCATCGGGCGTGGCTTGCAGGATGCAGGCTCGGTCGATCTGATCGCCAATTCCGTCGCGCCCTATCTGGGCATGTTGCCGCCACCGCTGATGGTCTGGGCGATTATCCTGATGACCTCGCTGTTGACCGAGCTGGTCAGCAACAATGCGGTCGCAGTCGTGGTTACACCGGTGGCAATCGGTCTGGCAGGGGTGCTGGGCGTTGATCCACGCCCGCTAGTGGTGGGGGTGATGGTTGCTGCCTCGGCCAGCTTTGCCACGCCCATCGGTTATCAGACGAATACGCTGGTCTATGGCCCCGGCGGCTACCGCTTTACCGATTTTGTGCGCATCGGCGCGCCGCTGAACCTGCTGATCGGGGCGGTTTCTGCGTTTATCATTCCGATAATGTGGCCACTGTGATCGGCATGGCTAGGGAAATTGCGCGGGGGGCAAATGCGGCCTCGCTTGAACAGCAGGGTGCGCCTGACCTATAAGGCGCGCAACTTTCATCATCTATAATACGGAGGCCCTTCAATGGCCGGCCATTCCAAATGGGCAAATATTCAGCATCGCAAGGGTCGCCAGGACGCCGTGCGCTCCAAGATGTTTTCGAAGTTTTCAAAGGAAATCACCGTCGCCGCCAAAATGGGCGACCCCGATCCTGAAAAAAACCCCCGCCTGCGCCTTGCGGTAAAAGAGGCGAAATCGCAGTCCATGCCCAAGGACAACATCGATCGCGCCATTAAAAAGGCCATCGGTGGTGAGGCTGAAAACTACGACGAGATCCGCTACGAAGGATACGGCCCCAACGGCGTCGCCATCATTGTCGAGGCGATGACGGACAATAAAAACCGCACCGCATCCAACGTGCGCTCCACCTTTGCCAAAAACGGCGGCAATCTGGGCGAAACCGGCTCCGTCGGGTTCATGTTCGATCGCAAGGGCGAAATCACCTACACGACGGAGGTTGGCGACGCCGACACCGTGATGATGGCCGCGATCGAGGCCGGCGCAGAGGACGTGGAAAGCACTGAGGACGGCCACACCATCTACACCGATGGCAACGACCTGAACGCCGTGTCCACCGCGCTGGAGGCCGAGCTGGGTGAGAGTGAGAGCACCAAGCTGATCTGGAAGCCCCAGACCACCACAGAAATGGGCCTGGAAGACGCACAAAAACTGATGCGCCTGATCGAGGCGTTGGAGGATGACGACGACGTACAGACCGTCACCGCCAATTTCGACATCTCTGACGAGATTATGGAACAGCTCTGATATTCCTCTGGCCCTGCGCATCGTGCGGGGCCAGTACGGCGCGACTTAGGCGACGGCGCGCGTCAGATACCTGAACCGCAGCGCCATCAGCGTCACGCTGACCATGCTGGCCAGAAAAATCCCCTGATAAATCCCGATCACGCCGGATTCCATGCGGATGCCGAACCAGTATCCGGCAGGCACCATCACCACCCAATAGCTGAACAAATGCAGCGCCGTCGGCACCCACGTATCGCCGCGGCCACGGCACGCATGGCTCATCACCGATTGGTTGCAGTCAAACACCAGCGCCAGCGTCATCCAGACCATTACCGGTGCAGCGGCCGCCAACAAAATCGGATCGGTGGTAAACAGCCGCAGCGCCTGCATCGGAAACGCGACAAAGACGACGGCGAAGACCGACGCCAGCAGCGTGGTCAGGCCCAGCCCTGTCCATCCGGCCAGCGCCATGCCTCGCGCATCCCCGCGCCCCCACGCATTGCCAACCCGCACCTGCGTGGCGGCCGCCAGTCCGAATGCCATCATGAATGTCAGCGCAAGGAACTGGAACACCAGCGCCTGCACCGCCAGCGCCATGGTACCCAGCCAGCCGATGAACAGCGTCATCATGACAAAGGCCCCCGCCTCGAAGCTATAGGACAGCCCCGCGCCGTATCCGATGCGCCGCTGCTCGGCATTGGTCGGGGCCGCTACAGCGCGCACGCCGATGCCATAACGCACGCGGTCCGGCATTGTGTGGCGCGTATACACCCACAATCCCAGCGCCAGCAGCGCGGAGTTTACCACCGTGGCCAGCGCGGCGCCCTCGGCCCCCAGCTCGGGAAACGGGCCAAGGCCAAAGACCAGCACGATGTTCAGCCCCAGGTTTGACAGGTTTGCCAGCGCCACCGCAAACATGCCCACCATGGGTTTGTGCAGCGATTCCAGAAACGAGCTGGTGGCGAAATAGATCGCAATAAACGGCAGGGCCAGCGCCACCACCCGCGTGACTGATCCCGCACTCGCCGCCCGTGCGGGCGATTGCCCCAGAAGCGCAAACAGCTGCGGCGCGAATTGCAGCACTGCCGCCATAGCACAGCCGACCAGCGCACCATACAGAATGCCCCGCCGCCAGATCGTTCCGGCCACGTGATCCAGCCCCGCACCGGTGGAGCGCGCGGTCAGCACCCCGATCCCCATGGTCAGGCCCGCCATGGTGGCCAGCAAACTGTCATAGATCGACAGGCCCAGCGTATAATCCGCCAGCTGCTCGGTTCCTGCACGGCCCAACACCATCACGTCAGCCGTGGTCAGGCCCACCAGCCCCATGCGGGCCAGCATTACGGGCCACGCAAGGATCAGAGTGCGCCGGATATGATCGGCAATTGTGTGATTGGGTAAGGTCGTATCGGTCATTTCAACCGAGTACACGCCGGATCGAACCGGGCCAAGCCTGTGATTGTACCGCTGCAATCACAGGCTGCGCGGGTTTTAGGCCTCTGCGCCCTCAACGTGGTTTTTGAAGTCCTCGAAAAACTTGTCTGCCATCTTTTTCGCGAACCCGTCCACAATGCGAGAGCCGAGCTGCGCCAGCTTGCCGCCCACCTTGGCGTTCACGGCGTAGGTTAGCTCGGTTCCCTCAGGCGTTTCGGCCAGTGAAACCGCCGCGTCGCCCTTGGCAAATCCGGCGGCGCCGCCCTTGCCCTCGCCAATGATGCGATAGCTGACGGGCGCGTTCACGTCCTCGAACTTGACCGCGCCTTTGAATGTGGCCTTCACGGGGCCAACCTTTTGCACAACGGTCGCCTCGAACCCCTCGTCGGCCGATCCGCTCAGCTCCTGACAGCCGGGAATGCACGCGCGCAGCGTGTCGGGGTCGTTCAGTGCGGCCCAAACGGTGGCGCGATCAGCCGCGATCAGGCGGGTGCCGGTTAATTCCATGACGTATCTCCCTGTGCTTTGCTCCGTATCTATGCCTGCGACCGGACCGCCGCAACGGGTGTCTCAGTCCAGCGCGTAGGGCAGGGCACCGCGCATGTGGGGATCAATGCGCACCGACCGCTCCAGCGGCGGCACGGCGCGCTGATGGCATTGAGTGCGCGGGCAAATACGGCAGGACACGCCGATCGGCTCGAACTGCGGCGTGCCGCCCAGCATTCCGTCCGCATAGACCAGATCACCCGCATGGGCGATTTCACAGCCCAGCCCGATGGCCTGCCTGCGCACCGGCGCACCAAAGCTGCCACCGCCCTTGGATACATCGCGCGACAGGCAAAAATAGCGCAATCCGTCGGGCGTTTCGGCCAATTGGCGCAGGAACCTGTCGGGCCGTTCAAACGCCGAATGTACGTTCCACAGGGGGCACGCCCCGCCAAAGCGGGCAAACTGCAAATGCGTCGCGGAATGTCGCTTGGTAATCGTACCCGAGGGGTCGACCCGCACGAAAAAGAACGGAACCCCGCGCGCACCCTGCCGCTGCAACGTAGATAGCCGATGCGCAACCTGCTCGATCGACGCGCCAAACATGCTCGCCAATCGTTCAAGGTCATGGCGCATATCGCGGGCCGCCTGCGCGAACCTTTTGTAGGGCATTTGCGCGGCCCCCGCGAAATAATTCGCCAGACCAACCCGCGCAATGTCGCGCGCGCCAGCCGAGGTGAACCGCGCCAGATCCAGCGTGGCGTCGATCAACTCCCCATGAGCGATCAACCCGACCTGATGCAGCGCCTGAAAGGTCTGGGTCTGAACGCTCGACACATCGGACAGGGATAGCGTGGTGCCATCAAACTGGCGTAACGGGCCACCCGCGGTGCGGCGCAGGGCCATACCGTTCGCCTGCATCCATGTGGCCAGATCATCCATCGCATCGCGCCCACTCAGGTGGCGGGTGGCAAACCCCTCGGCCGCGCGATCAATGGCGTCGATGTAATTGTCGCAATAGTGGAAAAAGTCGCGGACCTCCTCCCACGGTTGGGGAACCAGACCGGTGTGCGCCAGCTTTTCATCCAGCGTGGACAACCGCTCCGTCGCCTCCTTGTGCTGGCGATGCAGCGCCAGAAACGCACGGGCCAGCGCGGGCGCGTTGCTGGCGACCAGCGCCAGATCAGCCTGCGGAACGTCGTCAAACCCCGGATCGGCCAGCGCCTCACCCATGTCGGTGGCAATCCGCTCCGCTTCACCAGCCTCCAGCGTGGTGATGTCATAGGCAAACTCACGCGCCAGCGCCAATAGAACCGAGGACGCCACGGGCCGGTGGTTGTTTTCCATCTGGTTGAGATAGCTCAGCGATACGCCCAGCTGCGCGGCAAAGGCCTTCTGCGTCAGGTCATGCCCGCGCCGCAATTCCCGCAGCTTGACCCCGGCATACAGTTTGGTTCGCGCCATAATTCTTGCTCCACTTTGCAAAGCAAACAATGAACTTTGCAAAGCAGGGCGGCAAGCCGGCTTAACGTGTCGCCACCGCGATCATGGCGGTCACCGTCAGGCAGATCATCTCATCCAGTTCATCGCGGGGTATCCGCGTCACACGGCTGTCCAGCCCCAGCAGGACGATGCCGTGAACCGCCGAAAACACGCCGCGGGCAACGGTGTGTATCCGCTCCGCAGGGGCATCGGGGGCCAGTTCGCGCAGTGGCTGGGCAATCAGTGACAGCACACGCCCCGCCGCCACGCCGTATTGATCCGGCACAGGGGTCTTTGCGCTCATCTCCAGCTCGAACAACGCCCGCCAGCGCATGGGGTGCGCAATGGCAAAATCCAGATAACTGCGCGCCATGGCACGCAGCCGGTCCTCAGGGCACAGGGGCGCGCTATCACTCGAAATCACATGCTCGATTTCAGCCTCAAGCGCCTGAAAGGTTTTGATGTTCACCGCCAGAATCAGCGCCGTTAGATCGTCGAAAAGAGTGTAGAGTGTGCCAACCGAACATTCCGCCGCCGCTGCAACATCACGGGCGCGCACGGCGCTCAACCCCACACGGTCGATTTGGCCCTGCGTCACGGCGATCAACTGTGCCTTTAGGGCGCTGTGGCGTACTTGCGTCGGGTTCATCTGTTCACTCCTTCCCTTAGTGTAACAGTGCAGGTTTACCTCAGCGTAATAGTGCAGGTCAGATGATCGGCCAGTAAACTTCGCAGGTTTGCAATTCGCAGCATGCATGGCGTCAAAGTTATGCAAAGTCGCGCGATTTATGTTTCGCGCCGATCCTGCCGCCGCTAACCTGTGCGTCAAATCAGACCTTCGGAGGGCGCCGTGAAGGATATTCTCGATCAACTAGAAGAACGCCGCGCAGATGCTCGCCTCGGCGGCGGTCAGGCGCGGATCGACCGTCAGCACAAAAACGGTAAGCTCACCGCGCGTGAGCGTTTGGACGTTCTGCTCGATCCGGGCAGCTTCGAGGAATACGACATGTTCGTCGCGCACCGCGCGGTCGATTTCGGCATGGAGCAGCAGAAATATCCGGGCGACGGCGTCATCACCGGCTGGGGTACGATCAACGGCCGTCAGGTCTATGTATTCTCGCAGGACTTCACCGTTTTGGGCGGATCACTGTCTGAAACGCATGCACAGAAAATCTGCAAGATCATGGACATGGCCCTGCAAAACGGCGCCCCGGTGATCGGCCTGAACGATTCCGGCGGTGCGCGTATTCAGGAGGGGGTCGCCTCCCTCGCGGGCTACGCCGAGGTGTTCCAGCGCAATATCGAGGCGTCGGGCGTGATCCCGCAGATCTCCGTCATCATGGGGCCATGCGCGGGCGGTGCGGTCTATTCCCCCGCCATGACCGACTTTATCTTCATGGTGCGCGACAGCTCGTACATGTTTGTGACCGGCCCCGACGTGGTGAAAACCGTCACGAACGAAACCGTCACGGCTGAGGAGCTGGGCGGTGCATCCACCCACACCACGAAATCCTCGGTGGCCGATGCCGCCTATGAGAACGATGTAGAAGCCTTGGCCGAGGTCCGTCGCCTGATCGACCTGCTGCCCCTGTCCAACCGCGAAAAACCACCTGTGCGCCCGTCGTTCGATGATGCGAACCGGATTGATGACAGCCTCGACACGCTGATCCCCGACAACGCGAACACACCCTACGACATGAAGGAACTCATCACCAAACTGGCGGATGAGGGCGATTTCTTCGAGATGCAGGAGGCTTACGCCAAAAACATCCTCACCGGCTTTATCCGGCTTGAGGGACGCACCGTCGGCGTTGTTGCAAACCAGCCGATGGTTTTGGCCGGGTGTCTGGACATCGCCGCCAGCCGCAAGGCCGCGCGGTTCGTGCGCTTCTGCGATTGCTTCGAGATTCCGCTGCTGACGCTGGTAGACGTTCCCGGCTTCCTGCCCGGCACGTCACAGGAATGGAACGGCGTGATCAAACACGGCGCGAAACTGCTGTTCGCTTACGGCGAGGCGACAGTGCCAAAGGTAACGGTCATCACGCGCAAGGCCTACGGCGGCGCCTACGACGTTATGGCGTCCAAGCACATCAAGGCTGACGTGAACTACGCATGGCCCACGGCAGAAATCGCCGTGATGGGCGCCAAGGGCGCGGTGGAAATCATCTATCGCAACGAACTTGGCGATCCCGACAAAATCGCCGCCCGCACCGCCGATTACGAGAAGGCCTTCGCCAACCCGTTCAAGGCGGCTGAAAAGGGCTTCATCGACGAGGTGATCCTCCCCCATTCCACCCGCCGCCGCGTCAGCCGCGCCTTCGCCTCGCTGCGCAACAAGAAACAAGTGTTGCCGTGGAAAAAGCACGACAACATTCCACTCTGATAGGGACGTAAGTTTCAAACGGAGAACAGACCATGACCAAGGACCACGGTAAGTCGATCAAGGACGACGGAAAATACGAGGCGCTGCGCGAGGAGGGCTATTCCAAATCCAAGTCCGCCGCGATTGCCAATGCAGGCGATTCAGCGTCGGAAAAGGGCGGCTCGCAACCGCCCTATGAGGATTGGACCAAGGATGAGCTGTACGATCGCGCGCAGGAACTCGACATCGAAGGACGTTCCGACATGACCAAGGACGAGTTGATAAAGGCGCTGCGCGGGTGAGCAAACTGCGCTGGCATATGATCCGCGACGAGACCGCGCTGACACTGGCCCGCCAGTTGCCCGCGCGGTTCGACGTGGCCGCCACCGCCAGCTTTCCGCCGCTGCGACGCGGGCGGCTGGCGCATTTGATCCGGCAGGATCTGTGGCGCGCGCTGCAATCGCTGCGGGGGTTCTCCCCCGTGGTGCAGGTCACAACCACGCCGGACGGGCTGACAGTAACCGCAGGCGGCCGCGTTTCGGGACCCGTCACACAGGCCACGCAGGCACAAATTACGGCCCTGCTGGCCGATCCACACCTACGCGCCCGTTGGATTTCAAACGCGCGCAAAACCGAACCCGCCTCGTAAGGGGCCTCCCAGTCACGCGACCCGATGGGGCGGTCGTGCGGCGCAATAGTAGAGAGAGACATGTGATGAAAACACTGCTCACACTTCTGCTGCTCGCGGCCCC